>ENA-UOOH01001295-UOOH01001295.1-fermentation-metagenome-genome-assembly--contig:-NODE-1295-length-24645-cov-4.811997_pt1 | contig 24645 bp, 23 predicted proteins | sample MGYA00245778_ERZ724025 | MGnify/ENA primary metagenome ERZ724025 (study PRJEB28704, sample SAMN03018313) | fermentation metagenome | biome: anthropogenic terrestrial biome; feature: soil; material... | reverse complement strand
CATTATAGAGGTTGAAGCGCTCACGCGCCATTGCCCGTTGGAATATGCCGCGCATATCCAGGCCGGCGTAGCTTAGGCTGGGGTCCTTAAGCACGTTCACCTGGCCCAATACCTGGCTAAGGTCCTTAATATGGAAGAGCCGCTGCGTTGCTGGGGTGAGGTAGATCAGATCGCCGCGGGTGTTGTAGACCAGGCAATGGCCCGGGCTGTTTTCCAGTATCCGGCGAAAGTCTCCCTCGCTTAGAAATTGCGCTTCTTGGTCTGCTCTGGCAGCTTTCTCCAGTTCATTTATCGGATGATCCATGGCCCCGCCCCCTTAATAATCAAATTCCTGATCAAAGCCTGCACTTGCCCCGATGTGCTGACAAGGCGCTCTTTTCGTAGAAAACCAGCCGCTCCTGCTTCAATATTTTTCATTTTATTACTGAATGTACTGAAAATTCTACTATATCCGCCGAAGCCTGGGGCGTATGATTCAGATGTTCCAGAAGGCGGGGCAGGTTTTCGCATCATCTGAATGGTGCATCGCTCACGAAAGGAAGCCTCATGCAACGCAAAATATTATTACTTTTGTTGCTCACTCTCAGCCTTCTAAGCAGTACTGCTTTTGCCTCTGCCCAGAGCCCCGTGCCAGCGATGTTCCTGCAAAAGGAGTACATTCACGCCGGCTCGATGGAATATGGTTTGTATGTTTCTGCCAAAGTGAATCCGCAAAACGGCTTGCTCCACCTGGCGTATTACGACCCTTCCTCCCATAATGTGGAATTGGCTGTTGAGACCCAGCCGGGCACGGGCAATTGCAGCCGGAACAATCATTTTAATTGTGAGGTGCTTTTTCAGGGCTCGAATATTGGCGGCGTGGCGCTTGATATTCAGAACTATTTCATCGGGCAGATCAGCTATACCCAAGTAGGGGTGGCCTACATTGATAATAATACTCAGAGCCTGATGTACACGCAAAAAACATTCAGCGCCCTGGTACCTAACCCGTCCTGGACCACCGATACAGCAGGTGATTTCAGCAGTTGGGCACCTGCAGGGGAGGGCCGGTCTTTGAGTTTAAAGTACATGCCGGTGAGCCATCTGGCGGTTTTTGCAGCCCAAATCAGTGAGCCAACGACCGGAGCGGAAAAAGGCTCAGTTGCCTGGGTGATCGAACACGTGGATGGGGACCCCATCGACCACACGGCTGCCTGCGGAACGAACTTAAAGTACGAATGCCGGCTGATCGATTCGGCTGCCTCGGCGGGTTACGGTTATCCAATGGATATGGATATCAACGCCACGGGGAATATCGAGATCGCCTATTTTGCCGCGGTGGTTCAAGGTTCTCCCGTTCCGCCTGCCGTGAAGCTGGCCGTGTATGTTCACGGCAGCACCAATACGGGCTGTTCTGAAACCGTGAAATGGATGTGCAATGTGGTGCACACGATGACGGCGGATGCCCTGAGCATCCACGCGGCGAAGAGCGGTGCGGACACCCGGCGCATCGCTGCCCTTGACCCGGATGCTGGCGCCTTGAAACTGCTGACATTGGTCGGGGATGGCGGCGGCAACGGCGCTACGAACCCCAATTACTGGCTGGCCACCATCCAGGATGGGCTGGGCCCGGTTTGGGCGCGCACGGACATGGAAAACGACCTGAAAGGTTTTCCCATGATTTCTTACCGGCGCTTGACCGGCGCGAATACCTCCGAACTGATGCTGGCCCGGCCGCTCGCGGCAGTTCCTGGTGAGACCCCCAACTGCAATCCGTTCCTGGGAAAGTTTACCTGGGTGTGCACTTCTCTGGACAGCGCCCCGGAGACTGCAAGTTCCTCCCCTTCGTTTGGGGCGTTTTCTTCGCTAGCGGTTTACCCCAACGGGGGTCTGGCACTGGCTTACACCCGCATGGATACCGGCACGGTTCCCTTCCAGGGTCTGTATGTACTACGGACTGGTTTTGGAAATTTCCTGCCCCTCATCCGCCGTTAGCGCTTTTTGCGTGGAGGGCAGCTGCTGCTGCCCCGGCTGCCCTCCGCTAGAGTGAGGCAGGTACACGCCGCCTGCTAGTAAATCCCGGGCCAGACGGCGGGGCAGATGTGCGTGACCTTAATGAAAGATGACTGACAGACCATGTGATTCAGACACTAAATGAGTGATCTTGAGATCAAAGGAGCAAGAATGAACCGCAAGATACTGCTGATTGCCATCCTCATCCTGGCATTGGGCTTCGGAAGCCTTCCTGCCTATGCCGCCGCGCCGGCAGGCCCGCCGCTGCCCTGGGAAAAGGTTGTTGTTGATTCGACACCCCAGCTCTTTTTTACCCGCGATGTGACCGCCAAGTATGACCCTTATACTGCCCGCCTTTACGTAGCCTATCACGATACCAACAATGCGGACCTCAAGCTGGCCTACGAGGTGGAACCCGGCGCCGGCAACTGCGGCAATAACCACAACTTCCAGTGCAGCACGGTGGATTACCTGGGCAATGTGGGCTACCAGGCCTCGATGGATATTGTGCGGGTGTTCAACAGCACCCTCCCTATGCTGAGTTACACGCGCATTGGCATCGCCTATGTGGATATCACCAATAATGCCATTAAATATGCCTGGAAAGATATCACCATCTTAGACCCTTACCCGGCATGGAATATCATTACGGTGCTGAAATCGCAAACCACCAAAAATATCACCATCGGGGAGGCCCGGGTGGTGCTCAAGTACGACCCCACGAGCGGTTACCCTACGATTGCTTTCCATTGGGTTTTGGACGATGGCCGCCGGACGGTCATTGCCATGCCTTATCTTGGCCCGGGCAACGGGTGGTTAGGCCCGGATCAGTCCTTTGAATATCATGCCGTTGCTTACGGGAATGATACAAATTTTGGTACCAACATGGATATGGAGATCTCGTATGAGGGTGTGACCCAGATTGTATACAACGATTCGGACCACCCCAGCATCCGCGCGGCGCAGCATCCCATCGGCACGGCCACCCCTTGTGCCTCGGATTCGGCTTGGGGATGCACCACTTTGGAAGTGATCAGCAACGATACCAGCAGCCTGGCCGTGCATGCGCGCCAGAATGCGAAGGATCGCTTTTCGGTGATTTATACAACTGCTGGCTTGGCCAATAATAAGCTGCGCCATATCTGGTATTCAGGACCCGGAGGTAACTGCGTGGGGAACTCGGCGTTTACCTGTGAGGAACTCAGTGATGGTGTAAACAGTAACAGTATTTACAACACCATCGACCTGGTGGTGGACAAAAACAATTACGAGATCATCACTTTTCAAACTTATTCGGTTTGGGGAGGAGGCGTTACGAATAACAGCCTGATGATGATGCGGCCGGCGCTGGCGGTAGGCAGAGAAAACTGCGGGCCGCTCTTCGCAGGCAACCGCACCTGGTACTGTGCGGAGGTGGATTATGGTTGGAAGGATGCCACCCATGACATCATCAAGGGTACCTATAGCAGTATTGCCACCTACCCGGATGGACGCATCGCCGTGGCGTACAACCGGCTGGATAACAGCGCAGTGGATAAGTTGCAGGCGGTGATGGTGGCCAGGCAGTTTTATCCGGCTTACATGCCGCTGATCAGGAGGTAAGGCCTTCATCGGTTCTGGCTGCGGCGAGTTGAAGCATATCAACCCGCCAGCAGGCCCCTTGCCGATAACACGTTAAATATGGTCGCAGTAATAAACCGAACGAGTTAAGAAATCAATCAAAAAGTGCAAAGAAAACTGGACAGGCGCTAACCTGTCCAGTTCCAGTTGTTCTATTAAGGGGCTGGTTGATACATTAATGCGGCCTGATATGCTTACACAACCTTGTAACGTTCAATTATTTCCTCATTGAGACTGATGCCAAGCCCAGGAAGTGTTGGAACGTTAATGTACCCATCCGGTGTAAGCTCTATGGGATTCAAGGCGATATCCCGGCTGGTAGGGGTATCATTCGTGCAGAATTCCTGGAATATTGCATCTGGCGTGTTGGAATTAAGGTGCAATGAAGCTGCTGTTAGAATGTCTGAGGTCCATGCGTGAGGGCAGATCAACTTGGAATGCATGCGAGCCATCTCAACAATTTTTTTAGCTTCGGTGAGTCCTCCACATCGGGATATATCGAACTGCACGATATCAGGATTCCCTTTCTCGATAAGTTCGGCGTATTCAAAGGTGCCGCCTAGTTGCTCTCCTGTGGCAATTCTCACCTTTGCGTTCTCTGAAAGCTTTCTGAAACCTATAAGGTTGTCTGAGGGTAGAGGTTCCTCCATCCAATAAACCCCAAACTCAGCTAGCCGGTTGACAATTTCTGTGGCGAATACGATGTCGTTATTTGTGATATATCCGTCCACCATGATATCGATTTCGTCGCCAGCTTCTTTCCGGGCTGCTTCGACCAGGCTAATCCCATAACGGGGGTTCTGAGTAAAGCTGCCCCACCCGAATTTGATGGCCTTGAATCCAAGGGTCCGATATTTATTGACGGCTGCCTTCATGTTATCTGGAGTATCCCGGAAAAGCGTTGAAGCATAGGCCTTCATTTTTTCATGAAACCTTCCGCCGAGCAGGACAGATACGCTTTGATTTAAAACCTTGCCTTTAATGTCCCAGAGTGCGATATCGATTCCGCTAATGGCCTGTAAGTGGCCTCCCCTTCTACCATAGTAATAGCCGGCTTCATACAATTTGTTCCAGATAAGATCGGTTTCCAAAGGATTCATACCAATCAATACATTTCGAAGCCCGTCGATCAGCCCAGGTGTTGCTGTTGGCGCGTCTATCATCGCTTTGATGACGTGGGGGTGAGAATCGACATCGCCAACGCCCTCGATGCCCTCGTCAGTTCTGATGCGCACAAGACAGCTATATTTCGGTCCAGTCGATTCTTGCTCTGCTGCTTTTACGCCATATTCATAAGGACTTTCGAGAATAATCGTATCAATGCTCTGAATTTTCATGAGAACCTTTTCTGTTTATTCCACGGGTACATTAAATCGAATATTTTTACCAGGCGTTGCCAGCGTATGTTTGTCTTCTACAATCACCGGAGTCCCGTTCACTATCACGTAGTCAAAACCCTCTGAGTATTGCGCAGGTTCCTGGTAAGTTGCGTTTTCTTTCAGGTTGTTTAAGTCGAATATATTAATATCTGCAAAACAACCAGGCCGTAATAGTCCTCGATCAAATATGTGATAAAAGCCAGCCGGCATCGTGGTTACCTTTCTAACCGCTTCTTCCAGGGTGAACACCCCTTTTTCTCTGACTAATACGGTGAACAACCTTACCATTCCCGAATAGTGTAGGGGAAACCTGGTTTGTTCGGCAAGAACAGTACCAACATTAGTTGTGTACCCATCAATGATGTATGAATAAAGTGGGTGGGTTAAAGTCTCGATGATGTGCTCTTCCGTGAAGGTTTTACCAAGGCCAACCACACTATCGAGGCTCTCCCCCGCATCGGCAAAAATATCGAATAAGCAATCCCATTCATCTTTTTTCCAAAGTTTTGCTATTTCAGGTAAAGACAACCCATTTATCTCCGGATGAGCCGGATTACTTTGAATAGCCAGGCGGTCCCATTCTCCCCGATGTATGAACCTCCAGTATCGATCACAATCAGTTCTCAGTTTTTTGCGAACATCAGGGTCTCGCAGCCGGTTTTGGGTCTCCCTCCATCCCCCTTCGCGTACCCATTGCGGGAGGATAGCCGCAACATTCCCTATTCCTTTTTCGATGTAACCCATATCGGTCTGGATCGTAAAACCGTCTTTTCTCGCCGATTCGATCATGCCGATCACGGTTTCCCAGGCGCCATCTGGGGCACCGGTGTTATAGCGAACGTTGAGATGTGAGAACATACCCCTTAGATTGTGCTTTCGGATGAGTTGTATGAATTCATCCGAAGCTTCAAGAATGTGCTCATCGCGATTGCGGGTGTGGCTGGCATAAACACCATCAAATTCTGCAACCACATTCAGAAGTTCGGAGATTTCAGATGTAGGAGCGAGAGATCCCGGAAAGAACTCCAAGCCGGTGGAAAGGCCAACCGCGCCAGCTTCTAGAGATGTACGCAGAATCTGTTTCATCTCTGCTAATTGGTCAGTTGTACATTCTTCCCCTAAAGCACCAACCAGCTTCCGCAGTGTGTTATGCCCTACAAACCAAACAACATTCTCGGAAATTCCATTTTCTTCAAGTTTTTCAAATATTTCGCCGGTTGACCCGAATAAAGTCTTGATATTTTTGAAATTCCCGAATCCTCCAGCACCAAACTTTTTACCAGTTTCGTTCATTGGAATTGAGGAGGCACCGCATAGACCAACAACCTCGGTTGTGACGCCTTGGCGCAAACTACTGTATGCGAATGGGTTTTCTGCGATTGTTGCATCGCTATGACTATGAGATTCGATAAATCCGGGTGTTACGAATTTCGATGACGCATCGATGATGAGTTTCGACTTTGTATCCTTTAAGCTGCCCATTGCCACGATTCGGTCGCCTTTAATGCCGATATCCGATCTATACCAAGGGCATCCAGTGCCATCAACCACCTTGCCATTACGGATAAGAATGTCAAAGTCAGTAATCATAGTTTTCTCCTGCTCGTTAGTGATTATTTTTAAACAATGACGTTATGGCGGGGAGACATACCCTCTAAGGTGTCTTCAATGTTCTCCAGGATTATCCGGCCAATTCTTCTAACCGCTTCCTCGGACCCAGCGCCAGCATGCGAAGTGAGGATCACATTTGATAAATCCTTGTAAGGGCTGGGGCTTTCAGTGGAGACTGGCTCAATCGAGTGCACATCAAGCCCGGCGCCAGCAACCTTGTTCTCCCGAAGAGCTTTTATAAGGGCTGCTTCATCGATTATGCCACCGCGAGATAGGTCTACTAAAAATGCTGAACTTTTCATTTTATTCAGCTGTTCAGTGCTGATTAAGTGTTTCGTCTTTTCCGAGAGGGGCACGTGTACACTTACAAAATCAGACTCGGCAAGTAAATAGTCCAGGTCTACCTGGCTGCCTCCTAACTCTGTGATATCTGTTGGATCAAGAAAAGGATCAAAAACAAGAACGTCCATGGAAAAGCCATTTTTACCGATACGGAGAACTTCCTTACCGATGACTCCCAACCCGATGACCCCCAAAGTTTTTTGATAGAGCTCAACACCTATGGGACTCAACCACTTGTCCTTACGCATCATTGAGTCATCCAACACAGTTTTTCTTGCTAGGGCCAGCATAAGGGAAAACGCCAATTCTGCTACTGCTATTGCACTGCCCCCCCGGGCAGTGGTCACAGTTATTCCGCGCTCCTTCGCGTATTTAATATCGATTTGGTTGTAGCCAGCCCCAAACACCGCAATAAGCTTTAGGTTGGGGGAAGTCTCCATCATTTCTTTTGTTACAGGTTTAGCGTTTGCTACGAAAACATCGCTATCTCTGCATTGCTCTAAGAGAGCTTCTTGAGTAATAGCTTCATTTTCAAGCCGGAGGCTGACAGTACATCCAAGCCTTTCAATATCTTTTACAAAATCAGGATTGGTATCATAATAACTATTAACTAAAGACACAAACACTTTCGGTGTTAAATGGCCTTTTGTATTCATAATATAACTAACTTCCTCCTAGGTATGCATTGATTATTGCAGGATCGTTGAGGAGTTCGTCACCTGTGCCTTCCTTATAGATTTTCCCTAATTCCAGAACGTAAGCCTTAGTACAAATTTCAAGGGAACTATAAGCGTTTTGTTCAACTAATAGAATGGGCACCTTTAGTTCATTGCTGATGCGCATGATCTCTTCAAATACTTCATCCATGATTACGGGCGCAAGCCCAAGGGATGGTTCATCGAGCATCAACAATTTGGGGTCTCCCATGATGGCTCTGGAAATGGCCAACATTTGTTGTTCGCCCCCACTGAGTGTGCCCCCATGTTGGTTAGCACGCTCTTTGAGGCGAGGAAAAATGTCGTAGCATTGCTCCAGGCGCAAGTTAAATTCAGGCTTCGTGTAATTTTGGGTATAGGCGCCCATCTCCAAGTTTTCTCTGACCGTCAACTTGGGAAATATCTTTCTTCCTTCTGGAACGAGCACTATTCCTTTGGGTACGATACGGTGCGGTTTCAGACCCTGAATCGCTTCGCCTTTGAAGAGTATTTTGCCCGCTTTAGGTGTAAGCAAGCCCATAATGGTTTTCATTAAGGTAGATTTTCCGGCACCATTTGCCCCGATCACTGCAACACGATCACTCTCGTTCACGGACATAGAAATGCCATGCAGCACTTCGATTTCACCATAGGAAACCTGGATATTGTCGATTTCTAACAAGGTTTACTCCTTAGCCGATCTTTTTATATTTCTTGCCGAGATAGGCTTTGATCACATCGTCATTATTCTGTATTTCTGAAGGCGTACCTTCAGCGATTTTTGATCCAATACTCAGCACCGTAATGATCTCACTCAGGTTCATTACAACGTCCATATTGTGCTCGATGAGCAAAATCTTAATGCCGCGATCTTTAATATGGAGCACTTTGTCAATAAATGCAGAACGTTCTGAGGGGTTTAGGCCTGCTGCTGGTTCGTCCAACAAGATCAACTTGGGGTCAGTCATCAGCGCAATGCCAAGTTCACTAACTTTTTGGATGCCATAGGGCTGAGACCCAGAAATGCGATTAGCAACACCAGTCAACCCAACCGTTTCAAGGATCTGGTCGGCTTTCTCGGACAACATCCTCTCCTCAGCGTTATGTGTCTTGTAATCAAAAATCGTTCGGACCATGCCCGCGGTGGTCAAGCTGTGGCCACCGACCATCATATTCTCTTTGATCGTCAATGATGAAAACAGCTTTATGTTCTGGTATGTCCGCCGGATTCCGGCACGAGCAATTAAGTAAGGTTTTCTGCCGCGAATTTCATGTTCATCAAAAATAATGCTGCCTTCATCGGCAGGTAACATGCCTGTAATCAGGTTCACTGTAGTTGTTTTGCCGGAACCATTTGGTCCGATAAGCGCATGAATCCCAGAGCGAGTCAGCGTCATCGATAGGTCGCGAACAGCTGTCAGCCCGCCAAACCTCTTTGTTAGATTTTGAATGACTAAAAGATCTTTAGATGCTTCCACTAGCTTTTCCACCTAACTTTGAAATGTACTTATTTGCCTGATTCCTGAAAAAGGTATACAAGGAATACAAGCCGTTAGGTGCAAAGATTGCACTTAACAAGACAATCAGGGAAAAGAATAACCAATAACTTTCGCCCATGAACCGCAATAGTTCTGGCAAAAGAGTTACAAGCGTGGCACCGGCAATACTCCCTCCAATAGTACCAATTCCTCCAACCATTAACATCATGATAAACCGAACAGACATTAAGGAAGTGAATTCAACTGGGGAGATGAAACCCATGAGAGTTCCATATAATGCGCCAGCTACGCAACCGAACACTGAAGCAAGTGTGAATGCACCAATCTTGATAGTCGAGATTTGAATTCCGGCTGTTTCCGCTGATTCGGGGTTGTCGCGTACAGCTTTGAATGCCCTGCCCCACTTCGAATTGATCAAACGATTGCTGATCAGTATGAAGAGCACTAAGATCGCTGCAAGCATAAAATAGAAACCTACCGAGCTTCTACCGAGCTTCACGCCAAAAATAGTGAACTCGGGAATACTGGTGATGCCTAAAGCTCCACCGGTAATCGGAATCATATTGGTTAAGAGCATTCTCACTACTTCAGCAAAGGATAAGGTTGTTAGAACGAGATAGACACCTGAGACGCGTAAACTTGGGTATCCCAGTAAGTAGCCTATAAGGATCCCCATAAAAACGGAGGCGATCAAACCTATCCAGGGAGATACCCCGAGCCGTGTAGTCAATAATGCTGATGTATACGCACCCAAGGCATACATCCCCGCGGTACCAGTGTTGAGTTGTCCTACCAATCCGGTAATAAAGTTGAGGCCTAATACTACGATGGAGTGGATAATGATCTTATTCAATATTATTTGATGGTAGGAGCTATCTATGAACAGAGGCAAAAGGATTAAAAAGCCTAATCCGAGCAGTGCCTTCCATCGGGCTGACATGAACTGGAGGATGTTTTCTTTCATGAATCAGTGTTCCTTCCCATCTTAAATCGCCGCTTTCTTCTCGCTCAAAATACCGTCAGGTTTCAAAAGCAGGAAAAGAACAACAAGCACAAAGGAAACGACATCTTTATAGACCGGGTTCCCGCCAAATGCGAGAAAAAGAGCTTCCGTTAGTCCTACTACCAATCCGCCGATAATTGCACCATTGAGGCTACCCATACCACCCACAACACCGGCAATGTAACCTTTGGATCCAATCATGTTGCTCATACCCAGTGTGATACCAGTGACCGGAATGATCAGAACACCGATGATTCCACAGATCAGCAAACTCATAGTCGCGGAGGCGATCAGCATCGTATTGACATTAATCCCCATCAGGCTGCTTGTTTCTTTATCTTGAGCTACGGCTCTGAATGAACGTCCTAGTTTTGTTTTCATCATCAATAAATTCTGGAAGATGAGCAAGATCGTCGTAACAATAATGATGAAAAGATAGACTCGTTGAATAGAAACAAAACCAAAATTAATTGTGCCACTCAAAAAACCCAGCACGGTAAATGACCTTGCCCCATAAGTTAACCGAGTAGCTTCCTGAAGGATCATTGAAAGAGCCATCGTTCCTGTCATCGCGTAAACCCGGGGGAGCTTTTGGAGGGGTGAGAAAACAATTACTGCAATGAATATCCCCACGACGCCCATAAGTAATACAGACGCAACAGCTGATGGAAGAAAATCCCAACCGAGACGGATTACGAATGTGCCACCAAATAAAAATGCTCCGAACATGATGTATTTGTCATGGCCAAAGTTCATCAATCCGCTCGTGTTGAGGATTAAAGTAAATTCGATGGCAACCAGGCAATAGATGAGACCCATTGCGAGGCCGCTGATGGCTAATTGAATTAGAGTTTCCAAGTTATTGTGCCTCCGGACATACTTCTGTCCTGGGTCCATGTCCGATCTCCAGGGATTGGACATGGACCCTTGGTATTAAGTTACTCGCAACAGTTTAGATCGCTAAGTTATTCAACTTCCAGCGTAAAGGTTTTGATTGCGTGAGCAACTTTCCCTTCGTTTTGGAAAACTGTTGCAGTGTGGGCGCAGTCCTGATTTTTTGCGCAGGTCAAGGGACCCAGCACACTGGGAACATCCCTGGTTTCCTTCAAAGCATCGGCGATTGCTTGCCTTTCTGCCACACCAGCTCGTTTGATCGCGTCGGCGATCAGGAACATATGGGCGAAGTGGATCGCATCTACAACGTCTGGCTTGACATCCGGATAGCGCTTGGAATATTCATCGAGGAAATACTTAACGTAAGGATCTTCGCTCTCAAGGTTGATGTCTGTTACAACGTAAAGGCCATCAGCAACTTCATCGTCTACCAGGTCCAGGAAAGTTGCACTCATAAAGCCAGTGTTGCCTACCGTGGGAACGTCGTAACCCAATTGATACATGTTCCGGCAGATTACAGCATAGTCAACGGTATGTCCCCACAACACGAGGCCATCTGCGCCGGCATCGCGAAGCTGTAAGACCTGACCACTGTAGTCGATCTCTCCACCGTTATATACGATGATCTCGTGGTCTACACCGAGTTCTTTTAAAGTGCTCTCGATCACTGCCCGGGCAGCCAAACCGGCATCATCATTCGTCAACATAACACCAATCTTTTTAAGACCTAGCTCCTCGACGAGGAAACGTGTGGCGATATTGGTGCTAACACCGTCAGTAGTTCTGTCCCGGAACCAGTACGGGTTGTCGAGTTTATAGAATGTTGTGCTGGTAGCTGGTGTTACGATCGGCATACCAGCTTCTTTGATCAGATCTGAGATTGCCATGAAGGAGCTGGACCTGCCGGGGCCGGCCATTGCGACAATTTTTTCGTCGGCTATGAACTTGTTGGCGACAGTGATTGCACCTTCTGGTGTGTATGAATCATCCTCGATAACCGGAACTAATTTTTTCCCTAAGACACCGCCCTGACCATTAATGATTTCGGACGCAAGGGTGACGGCACGAGTCATAGCTTCGCCTTCTAATGGGGCATCACCAGTGATACCGGCAGTGACGCCTACATAGATTTCCCCATCGAAGGTTGGGCCGGAGGTGCTTGGAGCTTGTGAGTCTCCTGCTGGCTTGGGCGGCTCGGCGGGTGCAGGCGCGGCTGTGCTACACCCCACGATTGCGATAGCTAGCATTACACTTACTATAATGGTTACTACCTTGTTCAACTGCTTCATTTTTTCTCCTTGTTTCTTTTGTGGTCTTGAATTGCGATTTTATAAAACTCCGTACTTGTCATAAACATCCTGCAATAGTTTTCCTTCCAATAGTTCATTGCGAGAATGATTTTCCATCTCGAGCTTATCCAGAGCTTTTTTTACGACCTCATGGATAATGTCTTTTGGCACCACTACTACACCATCAAAATCCGCAAAAATAACATCACCTGGGAGTACGCGTATTCCCCCCGCAACGACTGGGCAATCAAAATCAATGACTAACCCCCGACCCTTAGAGTCGAGAGGCTTATAGCCTGCTGAGAACACTGGAAATCCCATCTCCCTGATTTTTTTTGTGTCCCTCATGAGGCCATCAACTACCGCACCTCTACCTCCACGCATTCTTGTCGCAGTAGAAAGAAGTTCACCCCAAATTCCGTTGTTAGAACTTGAATTGGTGCAAATCACGGGAATTTCGTCTTCTTTTATGCTGTCCAGGGCCGCGATTTCTACTTTATAAGGCTCATCGACTACTTCGTAAACATCGACCGCAAGGATGGTTTTGGCTCTGCCAGCCATGACTGAGGTTTCTTCTAATGGGCGGATGTTGATGTTCATTGCCTGGTTTCTAAGGCCCATTTCGTCCATGACATCACAAAGCAGCCCTGTATACAACCGTTTTTCCATTAACTCAAAAAGTTCTTTATCCGTCACTTTCATTCTCCTCCGATTTTTTCTAATTTAAGCCTAGTTTTTCCAGAGGGTTTCCATGAATAATCGATTCGATCACCTCCTCTGGAATGCGAGGCATGTTAGTACCCTCAATGATGTGGTTGATATTCCTGAATGCTTTGATGGTGCGATCACAATCAAAGAACGGAAAATCTGTTCCAAACAATAGTTTGTTGGTTACACCATATTCCACCATGCTCAGCATGGCGGTGTAAAACTGCCAGGGCCTTGTAACGAGTGCGGAAACATCTGAAAACACATTTGGGTGCTTTCGAATCACACAAGCAGTTTCAGAGGTCCATGGGTGGCCGAGATGAGCAATGACCATCTTCAGTTTTGGAAAATGGCGTGCCACTACATCGATCAAAACGGGATTGCTAAGATCTAGAGGCCCAACCCTGATGTACGACGTGCCTTGATGCCACATGACCGGCATTTCTAGTTCCTCTGCTTTTGCATAAAGGGGGAAATACTCGGGCGATACAGGGTCGAAAATCTGGTAGATTGGGGCGAGTTTGAGGCCCTTTAGACCGAGCTCTTCTTTAGCATAAACAAGCCGTTCTATTGCATCGGACCTTTTTGGATTTACACTTGCGAATCCAACAAGGGAATCCGGGTTTGTGCTCACATAGGTAGCTACATATTCATTAGGCACATAGAAGCCGACGTCTTCGGCGTCCAGGGCTAAAACGATTGCGCCATCGCATTGTTTCATAGCCTTTTGATGCTCTACGGGGCTGCAGGGCATGGAATAACTTTCCCCCCAGGCCCTCTTGGCATCTGCCAAAAAGTCTCCACCGACGTGATCGGGGTGAGCCAAATGTGTGTGGCAATCAAAGATCATTGTTTTACCTATCAATTTAACCTTTCGTCATAACTGTATTCAAAATTCCATTCATCCGTTGGTTCCCATATTCCTGGGATCGAAGCGCTTACTCTCTCTTTTATCAGTTCATCGTTTAGGTCTTCAATCCCCAGACCCGGCTCGTTGGATACTTCGAGAAAACCGGATTTCACCAGGGGTTTCGCCATTTTTCCTACATAGAGATCATCCCACCAAGGCACATCGTTTGCGTGCCATTCACTTGCCAGGCAATTTTCAGTTGCAACTCCAGCATGGGCGGCGGCTAGAGCGTGAATTGGGGTGCCCGCTTGGTGGAGAACCATTTTGGCCCCGTAGCGTTCTGCCAAATCACCCAACTTCTTTGTTTCGTAAATGCCGCCCAAGGTTAACATGTCTGGATGCACATAACTTAAGCCGCCAACATCGAGAATTGGTTCAAAACTCTGGGCCAAATAAAGTTCTTCTCCTGTACAAATGGGGATAGTGGTAGCGTCAGCCAGACGTTTCCATTGATTTGTAAGTGGCCAAGGAATTGGGTCCTCAAGCCAAGCTATATTAAATTTTTCTAGCCGCTTTGCAAGTTTGATGATTTCTTCGATTGCGATTTTCCCAAAGTGATCAAGCGCAAGGGGAACTTCATATCCAATCACATCTCTGACTTCAGCGACGTAGTTTTCTAAGTAATCCAAGCCTTTTTCGGTGATTTGAATCGCGGTAAAGGGGTGTATACGAGCCAGGAATTCATAGGACCGATTACGAGCATCGAATCTCTTCATCAAATCCTCGAGAGAAGAGGTAGTTCGAATAGCCTTCCTTAGTTCTTGCTGGTCATGCGCGAGGTCTGAGGGGTAGAGTTTATTGCCCTTATCAAATGCAGCCCTTTGGCTTTCCAAATACCCTAGGGGAGCATTCAGCATCCCCGGGAGCCCCTCTAAAAGGTTGATCCCCAGATCCATTTTCAACATGGTGAAGCCTTTTTCCAGCCTCTGGGCAAGGGCTTCTCCCATAGCTTTGCCTGCGCTTCTTTCACTAGCGAACATTACATCTGTGTCACAGTAAATCCTTACCGAGTCTCTAAACTTGCCGCCCAGCATCTGGTAAACTGGCACTCCAAAAGCTTTTCCAGCCAGGTCCCAAAGTGCAATTTCTATAGCGGACACACCGCCTCCCTGGCGTCCGTGGGAACCAAATTGTTTGATCCTCCGGAATAGTTTATCCACATTGCATGGGTTTTCGCCGAGGAGCCTTCCTTTCAGCATCAAAGCGTATGTCTTGGACCCCATATCTCGGACTTCTCCAAAACCGACAATACCTTGATTGGTGTACAGTTTCATGATTACGGCGGGGAAAGGACAGCCTTCCAGGTTCACGAAGCGCATATCGGTTATTTTTAAGTCGGATGGTGAAGAAAAGGTATTTACGTTCGCCAGTGTATCTTCATAGTTGTCAGAGTGTCTACGCATAATAATTCCTATTACCTAAAAAACATGTCAAATTTGTTTGCTGACAAAAATGTTCGCTGAAATATAATACCGAGGTTGGTGAAACACTCATCTCACTTCTCCCTGGGATAACCCCTCGGATTTCCAACCCAACTCAAACGAGATCTGCTTACCATAATCTACGACCAATGGGATCAACTCGTTGAATCTCTTGTCCGTTAGGTAAACCTTAGCAACAGACAGACTGAGGGCCGCAACCGTTTGGTTGCTCGCATCCTTTACTTCTGCCCCAATACAATAAATGCCAGTCTCGTTCTCCTCCAGATCAAGAGAATATCCGGTTGACCGAACCTTTTTTAATTCGTTTAGAAAATCCTCTAACTTATCAATCGTATTTGAGGTTCGGCGCAAATTGGGATCGAAGTAACTTGACCAAACAGTGTCGTCCTTAGCTGCAATCAGGATCTTTCCGAGTGAGGTGGATTGCGGCAGAACACGCGCTCCAATCCGTGAACGCATTTGAAGGCCACGATTTCCATCCACTTTATCAATGTAGACGATATCATCCTCGTCCAAAATACCGAGATGAACCGTTTCCTGGGTAAGATTCGCGAGTTTTACTAAATAGGGGTGGGCAATAGAAGGCAAATGTAATTGTGAGTACGCCTTAAAGCCAAGGGAAAGCAGCTTCCGCCCCAGATAATATCCTTCCCTGGGCACATGTTCAACATACCCCAGGCGGGCAAGGGAATTAACGATACGATAGGTGGTAGATTTGGTCAACCCAGTTGCTTTTGCCAAGGCCTCCAAATTGTGGATGTCGGCTACATACTCAAGAACCTTAAATGACTTGGTAAGTGTAGAACTCATAACTGGATTAGTTCCCTCATTTCGAACTAACAGATTTAACTCGGCTATTTAAAAATTAAATTTTAGTGAATAATGCGTTAATTAATTAACAATATCAATGATTATAGGCACCTAGGTCCTTTAGTCAACGAGTTAGTTTCATTTAGCGATACAACCTTTACAAATCATGAAACTATCAATCTTGTTTTTTCAGGTTTGGTTAATAGAAAGAATATTCCTTGGGTAAAGGAGATTCAGAAACCATCGGGAGGACTTAAGGGCATCATTATTGCCAAAAAGTTCGGGGACTTAACAACGAATTACCAATGAAACCAATAATTAGGTTAGCCTTTACTTCAAATCACACCAAACGGCCGAAGTGATCAAATCGACCCGGATTAGTAGGTCTGTTCCGAATTAACTCGAATAATATTGATTAGTAGTCAAACTGCCACATGTAGCGGCGGTGCTGCATGGGGTGGCCGGTTTGCTTGCTGAGTTCATCGACGTATTGGTGGGCGACGGTGAGCATGAGCACTGAATTAAAGTATTCGGCAACGTGCTCGCCCATGCTGGGCAGGCCCAGTTCGACCGTATCGATGATGGTCACGCGGGAGGCGTATTGGGCTAAAAAGCGCTCCACCCGCTCGTCCAGGGGGCGGGTGCGGCCGGTGGATTTGATCAGAATCATCGGCAGGTCCTTATCCGTTGCCTCGAAGGGCCCGTGGAAGTATTCTCCGCTGTGGATGGGCACGGCATGCTTCCACTGCATTTCCATCAGATGGCAGAAGGCCATAATGTAAGCCGCGCTATAGGCGCTGCCGCTGGCCAGGATGTGAAAGAGCTGATCGTCCTTGTAGAGGAGCCCGAACTCCCGGGCCGCCGGAAGGCTGCGCTCCAGGGCGCCGGCGATCAGGGGGTCCACTTTTTCCAGGGCAGTTTGGGCTTCGGCGTAGTGCCGCCAGGCTTCCTGCTGATGCAAGAGCTCAAAGCCGACGCGCAAAGCGTAGGCCTGGTTGCCATCCGCGCGCGTTGTGTACACAAGGGGGTACTGGGCTTCTTTGGCCAGGCCGGTTTCCAGGCTGCCGGTGAGGGCGACGGTCGCCGCCCCGCGGGCATTTGCCAGGCGGAGCGCTTCAAGGCTCTCGGGGGTGGCCTTTAGCGAGCAGACGACGCAAACGCTCCCCGGGCCCAGCGAACGCGGAGCAGCGTGGACGAATTCGTTGCTATTAAACCAGTTGCTGGCAATGGCTTTAGCCTCGTGCTTCATCAGGTAGTGCCCGGCAAAGACCGAGGCCCGCGAGCCCCCGCAGCCAATGTAATTGATCTCCTGAATGCCTCCCGGTGTTTTTGCCAAAATCTCTTTTACGATCCGCGCAGCATCCATTTCAAACCGTCCCGTCATTGGAATGTAGATCCAGGCCCATGCCCCAGGAGCCTTCCCACTGGCAAACCTTGGCAGAGAACGCCGCCGCAGACCGCAGCGCTTCCTGCACGGCCAGATCCCAAGGTGATGCCGCCTGCTTTTGAAGCAAATTGACCAGGAAGGCGGTCAAGAATCCATCACCGGCGGCCATTGTGTCAATAACCCTGTCCAAGTTTACTGCCGCTTGCGAAAAAACCTGCCTGCCGTCCGAGAAAAGGGCTCCTTCCGCTCCGCGGGTGGCTAAGACCATTGGGGCGCCGCAAGCGTGCAAAGTTTGGATGAAATCCAGGGTCTCGGAGGGGCTCAATTTGCCGCATGAACTGAAGGCAAAATCCAAGTGGGGGCAAACCGCGGCCAGAAGCTCTGCATCGCGCCGTTCGGATAGGTCGTAAGCCAGTTTTACGCCGCTTGCTTTAATTAAAGGAAGGGCGTGGTTGATATAGCTGTGCACACTGGTACACACCAGGTTAAAAGCCGCGATGTAATCCAAAGCGGCCGCATCGATTTGCAGGGGCTTTTCCCGCGAGACCCCGCCGCGGTTGCTGCGCAGGAAGCGGCGTTCGCCTTCCCGTAACTCCACGTAGGCGTGGCCGTTCTCGCCCCTTTCAACCCGGCACTGGCTGATATCCAGGCCTTTGGCTGCGGCGGCCCGGCGGACATGCCGGCCGGCGAGGTCGTCCCCGAAGACGCCCATGTATGCCGATTGGCAGCCCAACTCGGCGGCGAAGACGGCAAAGTTGAGGGCATTTCCACCGGGGTATAGCCGGCCCTGATCCAGGTACTCATCCACCACGTTATCGCCAAGGCCGAGGGTTTTGAGCATCATGCTTCCGCCATCTTTTGAGTGCTGGTCTTGGCAGCGGGGAGAAGCTTTGAAGGAACGAGTTCCGGGCCATGAAGGCCCGGGGTTACGCTGCCTGATTTGCCGGTGCTTGGGGTATTCTGCTGCATGCCGCGCTCCTGTGAATGGATTTGGGAATCATAACATAAGGGCCTGCACAAACTTGGGCTCCTCGCGCAATGAACGGCATTGGGTTTAGGCCAAGGCGTTCTTATAGGGCCAGATAACCCGGGTTGCGCCGCATGGAGCGCACCAGGTAGATGAAAGGAGCGGCCAAGCCCAGGAGCAGGGCCAGGAAAACAAAGGGCGGCAGGAAAGTAAACTGGCTGGGCTCAATTTGGGCCGCAGCCACCCAAGCCTGGAATTTGCCCAGGGTACTCAAGGCAAGCCTGCCCAGCAGGCCCAAGGCCAGAAACAAGACGATATTAAAACCTTGCTTTCCCTGCGGCCAAAATAGGCTGGCAGCCAGTAAACCTGCCAGAGAAACACCCATCAGGATCAGTAGAAGTTGATAGCTCATCAGAACTCGCTTTCCGGATATTGGGGTTAGAGGCCCAGGTCTTTGGCCTGCATATTTCGAAGGGCGGCGGCTTGCATGCTGAGCTTGCTGCGCTTGCGGGCCGCAAACTGGAAGATGGCAAACAGGATCAGCGAGAAGACCAGAGGCCAATAACTGGTAAAGACGGCCAGGACGCTCATGCTCCCCGCGAGCACGAAGGCTGCCAGGGGTGAGCGCAAGGCCAGAAACCACTCCAGGAGGCAAAGCCCGATCAGCAGGAGCAGCCCTGCCCCTAAAAGCAGCAACGAAATTGGTTCAGCAAATGATGTCATTGATTCTCCTCCCTACTCTGGCGGTATTCCCGGATCACCTGGCGGCCAGTTTCAACATCCATCTTGTAATTGAGCACCAGCTTTTGGATGAAGGCCACAAAGGGTTCGTGCTGGTTTTGCTCCGCCATCTGGATTTTTTGGATCAGGCGGTCCAGCCGCAGGCGCACGGTGGGGTAACTTACATCGTAAAGTTTGGCGGTTTCTTTCAGGGAACCGGAGTTGAGCAGGAAGCGGCGAATGAAGACCAGATCCTCCTCTTCCAGGTCCTGCATCCATTGCGGCAGCTTGGTGATCGCCATAATTATGACAGTCCTTTCATTATGGTTTGAATATAATGATAGTAAACCTTAATAAAGTTAAAGTCAAGAGCTAAAAACCTTCCGATTTTGGGGTAATCGATTAGAATGGGGCGGAGTAAAGCACAGACAGGAGAATTATGCGTATTCTGATCATTGGTACGGGCTATGTGGGGCTGAACACCGGCGTGATGCTGGCTTATTTGGGGCACGATGTCACCTGCATCGACGTGAATGCGGAGAAGATCAAACTGCTGCAGGCCGGGCTGGTTCCTTTTTACGAGCCGAACCTGGAGAACCTCTTCAAGACTGTGGGACCGCGGATGCGCTTCACCTCGGATTACGATGATGCCGGAATTCCCGAGGCCGATGTGGTCTTCATCGCAGTGGGAACGCCATCGCTGCCGGACGGGTCGGCGAATCTGGAGTATGTGCGCCAAGCGGCGGAATCGGTAGCTGAGCGCATGGGGGAAGGTTTTACGGTGGTGGTGAACAAGTCTACCGTACCCATCGGTTCGGGGAACTGGGTGGGGGCGATCCTCAAGGACCAATACGAGCGCAGCCACGGCAAAAAGCCGAATGGCCATTACGCGGTGGTTTCCAACCCGGAATTCCTCAAACAGGGCGCCGCCCTGCACGATTCTTTCTACCCGGACCGCATTGTGATTGGCAGCGAGGACGAAAAAGGCGCAGAAAAGCTTAAGGAACTTTACAAGCATTTGATCCTCCAGGATTTTGAGGCCCCTGAAGGCCTGCCGCGTCCGGAGGGGATGGGCAGCGTGCCGGTTTTGGTCTGCGATTTGAGCTCCGCGGAGGTGATTAAGTATGCCGCCAATGCCTTCCTGGCGCTGAAGATCTCCTTCATCAACGAAGTTGGCCACCTGGCCCAGAAGGTGGGCGGCGATGTGACCGCGATCGCCCGGGGCATCGGCCTGGATAAACGCATCGGTCCGGCCTTTTTGGAGGCGGGAATCGGCTGGGGTGGGTCGTGCTTTGGCAAGGACACGGCGGCATTGGTTTCGACCGCACATGAGTACAAGCTGGAGATGCCCATCATTCAGGCTGCCCGCGATGTGAACTACAACCAGCGCGCCTGGGTGGTGGATACCCTGCAGGAAACGCTGAAGATATTAAAAGGAAGGCGCATCGCGATGCTGGGCTTTAGCTTTAAGCCGGATACGGATGACCTGCGGGATGCTCCCAGCCTGGATATCAGCCGTCTGCTGCTATTGCGCGGCGCTCTGGTGCGCGTGCACGACCCGATCGCGCTGGATAACGCCCGGCGCCAGTACGCGGACCTGGGCGTGACCTTCTGCCAGGATGTGGAAGATGCCCTTGACGAAGCCGAGGCGATTGTGCTGGTGACGCATTGGCCGTATTACCGTGAGCTGGATTGGGAAAAGATCAACCCGGTACCGGTGCTTGATGGGCGCAATTATCTGGATCGCGGCCGGCTGGAACGGCTGGGTTTCCGGGTGATTGGGGTAGGGCGCTAAGGCGTACTTATTTTGGGAAAAGGATTAACCATGGGGGTCGACACAGGTGGTCGACCCCTACGACTTTCAACTAGGCATTAAGTGCACTGCTTGATGGGCGTGATTTAGCGGGTCGGGCAGTAGGCCCGACCCCTTCAACTGCGAGACGGGCGACAGGTCTGATCCTTATGGCTGTGGGTCGACACAAGTGGTCGACCCCTACATTGATCGTCTGGAGCTCGGGAAATAATAGGAAGGTTCACTCATTCGGGTCGGGCGGTAGGCCCGACCCCTACAACGGTACTGGTGGGAGGCCTATCGCCGTGGGTCGACACAAACGGTCGACCCCTAGGACTGTCCATAGGCTCGACCCGTACAACGGTACCAGGGCTCGACCGGCGGGCTGCCTTATCTTAGAGCATAATCATTACCCGATGGATGATCCCCAGGTTGAGGGGCAGCCGCCGCCAGGTGTTTCCATGGTCAGGGGTATGCCATACATCTCCATTGCTCAGCCCCGCGTAGAGGTGGCCGGGAGCGGCGGGGTCAGTAAGCAGGGCGTAGGGCATGTGCTTAAGCGGTTGGGGCAGACCGCCGCCGAGTTTGACCCAATTGCCGCCGGCCTCCGAACGAAAGATGTAAGCGCGCGCGTCGTCCTGGCTATGGGCCTTCATCGGCGAGGGGGAAACCGAAAAGTAGAAGATACGGGGATCCAAGGGGTCGGCAGCGCAGGCCCAGCCGTAGGTCAGGCGCTTTTCAGCCCGGTTTTGCGTCCAGGTTTCGCCCCCGTCCTGGCTGAAGGCATTGCCTGCACCAGTGCCGCCGCCTTCATAGGCCCAGTTGCCCAGAGAATGATGGAATGTGATGCTGTGACAGTCCCGCAGGGCGCCCTTGCGGTGGTCTTCCCAGGTTTGGCCGCCATCGCTGCTGCGCACGACCGCCCCGGCTTCGATTCCAGCCAGGATCAGATTTTCGTCCGTTGGTGAGAGGGCGATCCCCTGGATGTAGGCATGGTGGGGCTTTTCTGCCAGCGAGAACCAAAAGCGCCGGGAAGGGATCTGGCGAAAGGCAGGCAGCTCCTGCCAATTTTGGCCGTGATCGCGCGAGACGAAGATCATGGCGGGCTTGGTGCCAGCGTAGACCGTGCCGGGCAGGATGGGGCTGACCTGGATGGCCTTGACGTTTTGGTCCGCCAGGCCCGCGGGCAGCCAGGTTTTGCCGCCATCGGCGGAGCGCAGCACACCGCTGCTTTCCGTGCCGGCGAAAATGGCGCCTTGTTCGTGGGGGTCGGCCGCCAGGCAGGTAACCCGTTGGCCGGCAAGCAGGTGGGATACTTTCCAGGTGTGCTCATCCTGGGGTTCGGCCCGGGCGATGCCGTTGCCGGTAGTAGCAAGAAAAGTTTTCATCCGAGGCTCCTTTCATCCATTCCTCGACCGATAGGAAAAAAGGATAGCAGATTGAAAGTACCCCAGTCAAATCCAGTGAAAAGCTTTGGCTGCTATGTCTCTGCATCCCTTCCAGTGAAGGCGCGGCGCTTTGATACAGGTGATATTTTTGGAGTTGGTGGCGTTAGAGGAGAGCAATAATCACCCTCAGCCAGCGGCATTAACGGCGAAGCGGAGACCAAGAAACTGCGCGTAACTACTAATTCGATGGATGCAACTTAATTACACTAAATTTGGTATTAATAATCCACAAAAACACAAACTTCGTTTAGAATAATTAAAACTACCAAGGAGACAGTCTATGACCGATATGTTCTGTTACCAATGCCAGGAAACCATGAAGAACCAGGGTTGCACCCGGCGCGGTATGTGCGGCAAAGTTGCCGACGTTGCCAACCTCCAGGATCTTTTGATTTATCTGCTGAAAGGGATTTCATTCTGGGGCAGCCGCGGGCGCAATATGGGTGTGGAGCATCCTGAAACCGACCTTTTTGTGGCCAAAGCCCTCTTTGCCACGATCACCAATGCCAACTTCGACGAAGAGCGCTTCGTCGAGCTGATCAAAGAAGCCATCGAACGCCGCGATGCCCTGCACGTGGACGCCCAGGCGCGCTGCAACGAGCTGCACAAGAGCAACTGCTCCGGCTCCGGCCCGGATTGGGCTGCATGGCATCCCGAGAATTATGAAATGGACACTCTGCTCACGAAGGCCGTTACCGTGGGCATCACGCACGACCCGAATGAAGACCCCGACCTGCGCTCCCTGCGCCAATTGATCGTCATCGGCCTGAAGGGCATGGCCGCGTATACGGACCACGCTTACCTGGTGGGGGGGCGCGATTCCAGCATCCTGGGCTTTATGCAGGAAGCGCTGGACGCCACTACCCAGGACCTGAACGTGAACCAGCTTTTGGATTGGGTGCAGAAAACCGGCGAGTTTGGCGTAAAAGCCATGGCTTTGCTGGATAAATCCAACACCGAACGCTACGGCAACCCCGAGCCCACCAATGTGAACATTGGCGTGCGCCCCGGCCCGGGCATTCTGGTGAGCGGGCACGACCTTCCTGACCTGGAAGAACTGCTGCAGCAGACCGAAGGTACCGGCGTGAACGTGTACACCCACGGCGAGATGCTGCCTACCAATGCCTACCCCGAGCTGAAGAAATACCCGCACCTGGTGGGCAACTACGGCGGTTCCTGGTGGCACCAGGGCGAAGAATTTGGCAGCTTTAATGGCCCCATCCTCATGACCACCAACTGTATCATCCCGCTGAAGGATTCCTACCGCGAGCGCATCTTTACCACCGGTATGACTGGTTACCCCGGCGTTCCGCACATTGCGGATCGGCCCGAAGGCGGCCATAAGGACTTTAGCGCCGTGATCGAGATGGCGAAAACCCTGCCCGGACCGGATGAACTTGAGACCGGCACCTTGCCGATCGGTTACGCCCATGCGACCGTGCTTTCCGTAGCCGATAAGGTGATCGAAGCCGTGAAGAGCGGCGCCATCAAGCGCTTTGTGGTGATGGGCGGCTGCGATGGCCGTCACAAGGAACGTCAGTATTTCACCGATGTAGCCCTGGCCCTGCCCAAAGACACGGTGATCCTCACCGCCGGCTGCGCCAAGTACCGCTATAACAAGCTGAGCCTGGGCGAGATTGGCGGGATTCCGCGGGTTTTGGATGCCGGCCAGTGCAACGACAGCTACAGCCTGGTGGTGATCGCGCAGGCATTGGCCGAGGCCTTTGGCTGCAGCGTGAACGAGCTGCCGCTTTCATTCGATATCGCCTGGTACGAGCAAAAGGCTGTGATCGTTTTGCTGGCGCTGCTTTCCCTGGGCGTCAAGAAGATCCGGCTTGGCCCCACACTGCCGGCCTTCCTTTCGCCGAATGTGGCCGCGACCATCGTGCAGGCCTATGATCTCATGCCCACCCAGGAGGCTGAAGCCGACGTGGCGGCAATGATGGCTGGCGCTTAAGCGAACAGAACTTAGTTAGATGAAGAGGGCGAAACCCGCCCTCTTCATTTTAAATGGATAGTTTACAAAGTTCACCTAATACGTTATAATTTTCACAAATAGTTCACACAAATTTACACCAAGAGTTTAGGAGAAAATATGGCTTACGAAAAGTTTTTGTCACCCGGCAAGATCGGGAAT
>ENA-UOOH01001294-UOOH01001294.1-fermentation-metagenome-genome-assembly--contig:-NODE-1294-length-24662-cov-21.378266_pt1 | contig 24662 bp, 23 predicted proteins | sample MGYA00245778_ERZ724025 | MGnify/ENA primary metagenome ERZ724025 (study PRJEB28704, sample SAMN03018313) | fermentation metagenome | biome: anthropogenic terrestrial biome; feature: soil... | reverse complement strand
CTTGTTACTGTCAAATTCAATATCGATTACTGCCATTTCAAGCCGGTGTTAACATCTGCATGCTTGCCTTTTATGCAAATGCGTTGTAAGACGTAGTTGGCTGACCCTCGAAGTCAGAGTTCGCCACGGATGGCGAACCCTTAAATCCACGCGTTGAGTTACTTTTTAGTAGAAATTAAATAATCCAACTTATCCTTTACAATGTTCATTATGCGAGAATTCGCCTTGCCAAATATGCTAATAACAATTGCTTGTGATAGTGAATATATTTTATCGACACGAATACATGAATCTACTTTCAGTTCCCCAATATCCAGATCTGTTTCTGTTATCATTACGGCATAATCCTTTTCAGAAATATTGGAAGTAATAGCTGCAACTAAAATATCATTTGTTTTATCATTGTATTTATCATTAGATAGAACGAGAACAGGTCGTTTCTTAGTACTCGTCAAGTCGGTAAAAGGCACTGGAATTAATAGGATATCTCCCTGCTTATACATTATTCCACACCTCATCATCAATGTCGCTATTCCAAAAATCAATACTACTTTGAGATGCTAACTCCAAATCCTTGAATAATTCGTTATCTTTCTTTGATTTTAAAAAACTTATAAAATCAATTATTTCCGATACTTGACTATCTGGAATTTCCTCAATTAACCTATATAAAATTTGTTTTGCTGTATTCATGAATATCATCACCTCACTAATATTATAACACATGATGACTATTAAATGTTAATATCTTCAAAGCCTTTTCTTCAATAATCCGCGCCCGGATGGCGCGTTCTCCACAGCCAATTACGCCTAGCGGTTTGCATTTGCGACGCCCGACCGCTTACAGGAAGCCGCTTATGCCCGGGTCCCTTTGGGTGGTGTAATGCGGCAACCGACTTGGTTGCTTTGACGATGTGGCACGGCTTTCTTCATGATTATTCTTCGTAGCTACACCTCATGCAATACCTACTCGTGCCTTTATGGCAATGCGCTGTTAGCTGATGGCCTATGCCCATGATTCAGAAGCCGCCATGGATGGCGGTCCTTATAGATTGCTCTTTTGTTGTGTCTTTATATCAATTCCTGATTTCATTCCTTTACTTATAATGTAAATAAGGTATTGGTTCAAACTTATTCCTTCTTCGTCTGCTTCCTCAATAAGCTCCTTATGCATTGTTTTAGGAACTCTAACTGTTATTCTACCTTTAAAATTATCTATATGGGAAAACGGCAAAGGTATTTCTTTACCGGTTTCATATGCAGTTTCAATCCAACATATTCTTGCGTCTTCACCCATATTAATAGCTTCTTCTATTGTTTCACCATCACTTGAACAACCCGGTAAATCAGGATAAGTTATATAGTATCCACCACCATCTTCAGGAGATAGTTTTTCAATCCTATTTGGATAATCCATTCTTTTGTAATCTTCTAAACTTAACATATATATCACCCTTTAATATCCTAGTTTATCCATGATCTCAATTACATCTTTTACGTACTTAATTTTTACATACGGTCGTTTATAAGGTATCGTAATTGTCATCTCTTCAAAAGTGTATGTATAATGACTTGAACCCCCACGAGGTTGTCGCTTATCAAATCCTAATGTTAGTAAAAGTTTATCCAGTTCTTCGAATCTTATCTTTTGAGGACAATTTTTTATTTTTTCTAATAGCTTATGTTTTTTTGACAATTACATCACCTACTTATATAGTATAAGACATCAAATATGATGTCAACATGTTTTTCTGCCCTGCACCAGGATGGTGCATTCTTCGCATAGGCTTTCAGCTAACGGTTCGTTTTCACGAAGCCGACGAACCGGTTCAACAGAGCCCTGCCCTTTAGCGGCGCTTGCCGCCCGGTGAGACGGTGTGGCAGGCACGACCTGTGAGCACGCCCAAAGCTTGAAAACTGTGTTATGCGAAGTACTTACATGAACTAATCAGCAAAACCCACATTATTAGCATATTCTTCGTAATTATTTCTTTCATTAATAAATGTTTCCTCGGCCTTTTTTATCTCATCTTGATTAATTTCACTATTTTTGTACTTCAATATTGCTATTTCGAAGTTGAGTTTTGAGATAATATACCTCATTTCTCGAATTATTACTTCATTTCTAGTAGCTATATTACTAAAACCAATCATCTGCATAGTCCAATCCATATTTCCAATTTCGTTTTTCTCAGAATCTGTTAAGGTTCTGTCTACTGTTTTAGTAAGGTCAATAAAACTCAAAAAGATCTCTTCAATTCTATTGTGGTTACTTAGCGCTGACTCAATTGAGTAATTCCCATCTAGTTCTTGTTCAGGATAATAACCTAGGTCTTCAGAATCATCAATTATAGCCAATTTTTTATTAAGGGTCACATTGTAACTCAGTACATCCTGAATAGGCTTATTATTCTTTTCAGAAGCTTCTAATTTTAGTTCGTTTATCAACTTATCGTTTTCTAACTGATTATTTTGAAGCTCTTTTATTTGTTGTATATAAGTTTTTTGATTAGTGAGGATTATAAAATTTTCTTTAGCAAGATGATTGTTCGCAATAACTAGAAATATTGATAGGCCAAACAAACAACCTACAACTACTAAAATGAGATACCTGAAAGCCTTATTATTCATAGACACCTCCTCGAATTGACTATAGGTATTTCGCATAACGGTTTGCTTACGCGACTGCTTCAAGCCCTAAGCGAATCTCGGAAGGCTTAGGGCGACTGCACTTGCCTTCTGGGGTTTGCGGGTGCTTGCGCTTGGGATTGAAGCTGTGGGCATTCATACTACCTGTTCACGCTCCAGAGAATTGCTTCATGCTTTGCCCCTTGTGCAGAAGCGTTGTTCTACGATTTGGGGGCCCTGCGAAGCCAGTGCCCGGCACGGATGCCGGTTCCCCAGACAATCCCTCCAAAACTGTTAATGCACGATAAGTATAAAAATATGCATTAACTCAACTACACATTATGCTTATACTCTGATAATTGGTACATAAGCGTAATTTCTATTAGTCGGAGAATTATACTCCGCATGACAAGAATACTCCACACACACACATGGACATCAGGGTTTTGCATATAGCTATTTTCTTTCGCGGCGTTTTGCATTATCTGTGCCTCAGTATAGTATTCATAAGAAGCTGGGTTTTTCTTACCGAGTAACGCAGCGGCACTCTTGTCATTGAGTAACCGAATCCACAAGCCACCTGGCTGCGTGAACAAGTCGTAGCGCTTATCCTGTTTATCAGAATATGTTTCCTGTGCAAACATAATGCCACTCGGTTTGTCGCTAGTATAGTAGTTAATCGAAATAGAAGCACTCCAATTGGGATTTATTAGATCTTGTTTGGGAACGTCAATAAGCGATTGATAGCGTTTAAGCAACTTCATGTCATCGTCTGGAAATGCAGGGTCAGAATTGTTATCGGCATAAGCAACACAGCCAACCCATATAACATCAGGACGTTCAACAACCTCGAATTCCACGCCTTTGTAGGTTATAGTTTGTACGATTTTTTCAACTGGATGGTTTAATTTGAGCATAATTTAACCCCTTTCAATTTTTGCTACTGTTCATTATATAAAAAGCCAGTAGTTCGCAGTTTCAAACAAATGCGTATACTTACAATTGTCTGGTAATTCCATTATCAGGGATCATTTGTCGCATGTCAACAATCCCTGATTAAATATTACACCAATATTCTTTTGGGCAATCTGTCACTAAATTTTGACCTTCTACTATATCGACAACAAATAAAGTAAGAGCCTATCAGCTTTTTTGCTAATAGGCTCTTACTTTATAATCTGGCGCGCCGTAGAGAATTCGAATCCCTGGCCTTCTGGTCCGTAGCCAGACGCTCTATCCAGCTGAGCTAACGGCGCATATCATTCACACCAAAGGTGCAATATATATATTAATACAAAAAAATAAAAAAAGCAACCTATGATTTTTAAAAATGTCAGTAAAATATTGCCATCCAGATGTTAATGCAAAATGTTATAACGAGGCTCAGTTGTCTCCAACTTCATCGCATATTTTCAACCCTTCCGGTTGAAAAATGCTTGGCGGCGTGTACCTATTTCTCACAACAAACGGTGGATCAAATCTCCAACATAGGATGCATAGGTGAGCAGGCCGGATGCATGGGCGGGCAGTAGACAGAGCCTACGACCAGCTAGGCTCTGTCTCGAGCAGCCTCGTTGAAATGGTGTATTGAAATTACCAAGTAATTTAAATTAATGGAGTACCTTACGTCTGAATAGACGCATTCTTCTGTTATTTTCAAAAATTCGCTTTACATTTTGTATTAGGAAAAATATAATAATAATGAGGTTATCACTACCGGGCTGTAACATTTAGTATTTTGTGGTATTAATGCCAAAACGCTTTATCCTCTATGTGACTGTTTTGGTTATATTAAAGTGGCTTCGCCCACAACCAAGTGGTGGCACCTTATAGCCGCAAGACAACAAATTCTTGTTTTTATTTGATGTTTTACAGCTATAAGGTGCTATAGCGAATGACAGGTGTATCAATTAATAACCTGCCGATTAATAGCCTATAGGTTATATTTATAATTCAACTTATAAAGCACGATAATATAATGTAATACATATAGTATATTATAAAAAATATATGGAGGTTTAGGAATGAAGATCTCCGGGATAACTTATGTAAAACGGAAAAGAAAATGGTTTTCAAAGTTTTTGTTAATTGTTTTAATTTTATTAGTCGTGCTTGTCATTGCACTGATGGGTCTATTAATGTTTACAGACATCCATATTCCATATATCAGCGAATGGTTGGAACACTAAAAGCCGCAGGATTTCTGCGGCTTTATTGTTAAAGCATTTTCTGGCAAAGATTCTGATAAAGCATTTTCCTTTTATCATGCCCACAACCAACGTAAGCAATAGCAAGCGCACATAATTATAGGTGCTTTTTAAGTGTTGCTCTAACAGCGCCTTTACCCTCAACAAGCTCGGCAAAGTAGTTAAGAACTTTGTCAGCAAGTCCGACATCATAAAGATTTACACCAAAGATTGACTCATCTTTAAGAATAGACTCGAGTTTCTTATCGAAAGATCCTTTGTCGCCAAGTGATATTCCTCCAACTATTTGCTTTAAGTGATCTGCTAAGGGATCAGAGCTTAAGGTAAAGGAATTGCCTTCATCGTCAACAGCTAAGAGATATCTTAACCATCCTGCAAATACAAGAGGGATATACTTTAAATCAGCAGCGTTCAGGTCACTTCTTTTTTCATACGCTTTTATTGTTTCGCCAAAACGTATTGCAAGCTTTTGAGATGTGTCTGTTGCAATTCTCTGAGGCGTATCAGGAACGAATGGGTTTGGAAGCCTTACCTCAACGACTTCTTTAATGAATGCTTTTGGATCAACAATGCCCGGATTTATAACCACCGGCAGCCCTTCTACATACCCGATCTTTTCAACAAGAGCCTTAAGCTGCTCATCCTTCATTTCTTCGTAGATGGCTTTATGTCCAAGCAAGCATCCGTAAATGGCAAGGGCGGTATGAAGCGGGTTCAGGCATGTGCAAACTTTCATTTTTTCAACCTTATCCACTGTTTCACGATCTGTAAATATAACACCTGCATAATCTAAAGCTGGTCTGCCATTTGGAAACAGGTTCTCTATTACGAGATACTGAGGTTCTTCAGCATTAACAAAAGAAGCAATATAAGTATTTTTTGCTGTTGTAACAATATCTGTGCTTTCGAGCCCTGACTTTTCAAGCATTTCTTTAACACCAATATCCGGGCGGGGTGTTATTTTATCAATCATACTCCATGGGAAAGAGACCTTGTCAGGGTTTTCAATATACTCAACAAAGCCGTTTTCTACAATACCGCGTTTTGCCCATTCCTTGGCAAAGGTATCAACTGCCTGGAATAGCTTTGTCCCGTTATGTGAGCAGTTATCCATGCTAACCAGCGCAACAGGATGCTTACCACTTTTATATCTTTCATAGCATAGAGAAGCCAGCTTACCGATAAAGCTCTTCGGAGCAGCGGTGCCATTATTGAAATCATCGGCTACATCTCCGTAAAAATCACCCTTTGCATTCGTTAATGAATAACCCTTTTCGGTGATTGTAAAGCTTACCATCTGCAATGATGGATTTGTAAAGAAGTTAACAAGTGATTTCCAGTTATCAAGCTGGGTAGCATCTGCTGTAAAAGACTCAACTACGCTGGCAATAACCTTTTTCTCCATGTTTCCATCAGGCTTTAAAACAACTAGCACACTGAGATTATCATGGGGTTTATAGATTCGCTCTATAATTTCATAATCATATCCTTCGCAAACAATAATCCCCTTGTCGCTTTTTCCGTCATTCAACAGTTTTTGTTGAACTGCTGCCGGAAAACCCCTAAAAATATTTCCTGCACCAAAATGCAACCAAACTGGGTCTTTTAAAGTCTTTTCCCTGACTTCTTCGCGGTTAAATGTTGGCAGCTCAAATCCAGCTTTCTCCCAAGCGGCTCTGTCTTTCAGACCTGCATCATTTAATTTCATTTTCCCAACTCCTTTTTTATCTTTTCGCCACAATATTGTGATGAAATATTCAAACTCTTGCTTTTCTTTAAAATAACAGAAGAAATTGCTTGATCCGTTTTTTGCAAAGCAAAATAACGTACTTTAATTTAACCCCAGTTACTGGAACGCTCCGATTGAGCGACCCGTAATGTTTTGACTCACCGCATGTTGTGAGAAATAGGTTACCCGCCACAAAAGCTTTTCCTCGCCATATATATTATCATTGTGGTGATTTTCTTTCAATGCCGAATTTAATGGAGTACCTTGCGTTTCTTTATATAATAACCTTAATTCTCTTACCGTTAATACACATACTATCAGGTCCTACATCACATTCAAACGCAATAATTTTAACACCATTTTTGTAAGCATCCCGAAGAGCATCACCAAATTCTTTGTGCGTTTTATCGTTTGGTGTAAAACACGTTATTCCTGACATTTGTATAATGAAAATAATAAAGGCCTCAAAGCCTTCATTTCTTGCCAAGACAAGCTCTTTAACATGCCTAATGCCTCTTTCTGTAGGTGCATCCGGAAACATTGCAACACCATTCTCTTCAAGAGTTACGCCTTTTACTTCAATAAAAGCTTTGTTTAATAGACTTTCAACATAAAAATCAAATCTTGATTTACCGTATACTTTCTCAGATTTTAATAGGATTAGTTCTTCGAAACCCGGTAGACTAATTTCTCCTTTAGCCATGGATTCGTAAAAAACTTTATTTGGTGCTTGCGAATCAATATTTATTATATCTTTCCCTTTTTCTACACCAATTAGAGAAAACGCAGTTTTTCTTAAAGGGTTATTGCTTTTCTCCAAGTATACCTTTGCATTCTTTATGAGGAGCTCCTTTAATCTTCCTGTGTTCTTCACATGGCATATCTCAACCTGCCCGTCTATCATAACCTCAGCAATAAACCGATTCGGGCGCGATATAAATTCACCTTGCACGATATTTGAGTATTTCAAAAACATACCTCTTTCTATGATGACATACTCCAACCACCTTCGCTTCCACTAAAATTGTCCGATGTAGCCAAGAGGTGGAAACCTGTTGTTAGCCGTTGTTAGGAGCACACTTTAACAATAAAATTTCTGTTCCTTGGTCCGTCAAATTCGCAAAAATATATGCCTTGCCACGTTCCAAGCACAAGATTTCCGTTTTCTATAATAACAGAAACACTGCTTCCCACAAAACTTGCTTTAAGATGGGCTGGAGTGTTGCCTTCTGCATGGCGAAACTCAGGTCTTTGCGGAAAGATTTTATTAAACGCAAAAAGAATGTCGGAAACAACGTCCGGATCTGCGTTTTCATTAATTGTCATACCCGCAGTGGTGTGTGTGCAAAACACCAAGCATATTCCATCCTTAATTCCACTTTCCTTAACAGCGTCGCTTACCTTGGATGTAACATTATAGAATCCCTCCGAATCTGTTCGAAGGCTGTACCTAAATATCATTTAACATTGCCCCTTTCACGGTATAAGCTATTAAGTTAATATCAAGTAAAAAATGTAATAAAAACTCTATTAAATATTTCCCTCATAAACATAACGAAGGTTTTTGCTTGCAATAACCGACAAACTGTAAATCGTCTCTAAGGGTGTAGCCTCTCTGTCCCGCATATTCCATCTGGGGAAAAAGCGTGTTATGTGTAATGGTATTTCTGGATTTACAGATGCAAGCCAAGAAGACAGACTTTTCATCTCTTCTTCACTATCATTCTCTCCGGGAATTATAAGCGTTGTTACTTCAACATGGCATCTTTTGGCTGCATGATGAATGGTTGCTTTTACTGTTTCAAGGTCACCCCCAACCTTTTTATAGAAGCTCTCGGAAAACGCTTTAAGATCAATATTCATTGCATCAATATAATAGAGCAGCTCGGTAATCGGTTCTTTACAGATGTATCCATTTGTGACAACCACATTCTTTAAACCCTGTTGTTTTATTAGTTTTGAGCAATTCAGAACAAACTCATATCCTACCAGAGGTTCATTGTAAGTATATGCAATGCCAATATTTCCATCACTTTTGCTTTCGATTGCATAATGTACAAGCTCATGAGGAGAAACATTCTTTGTTGTTTGTGTGTTTTTGTCTGCCATGGATATATCACTGTTTTGACAAAACGCACATTTAAAGTTACAGCCATAACTGCCCACAGACAGAATCTTCCTGCCTTTAAAGAAATGCCTAAAGGGCTTTTTTTCAACAGGATCCAATGCTATGGAGGTAATCTTCCCATAGTTTTCACAAACTATCTTTCCGTTAATATTTGCACGTGCCCGACAAAACCCTGTCTTTCCTTCCTCAATTACGCAATGGTGTGGGCATATATTACATACTGCTTTCATTTATGACGCACCACCTCAAAACGTTCTAATGAGTACGGCTGCCTAGGTCTTATCCCTGCTTTCTCCATTGCTATAGACATCTGTTGTTCAGGTGTATCAACGCCTTCAAGGTTTGGTAAAAGCAATCCTCTACGGTAACCATCGGTAACAATAACACCGTATCTTTTTACATCAAGCTCTTTTATTGATTCTATAGGCTCAGGCTCAGACAAAATATCCACGCTATAAACAAGTTCCGGAAGCTCTTTTTCAGTTACAGGAGAAAACCTTGGATCTTCAGTACCCGCACTAATTGCATTTCTCATCACTTCTTCGGCAATGCTATTTGTTATGGGGCTTATAGTGCCAATGCAACCCCTGAGATGACCATGCTTTTTCAATGATACGAACGCTCCTGCCCTTCTATTTAGAAGCTCCTCAGGCAAGTTATCCGGTAGATTTATTCTCTTACCATCCTTAATATATGTTTCCAAAGATAGACGAGCCAAGCGAACGTAAACATCTTCCCTGTTATGTGTTTCCTTGAGTTTTTCCTGTTCTATCTGCTTGTATATTTTATCGAAATGTCGATTTTCATTATCTCCAATAATATCAAAGGCTGCAACAGCATATCCGACTCCAAAAGTTCCTTCGTAGGACAATAGATTTGACTTAACAGCTTTTCCATCCAATGCGCCAGCCATTATAACAAATGAACGCAGACCGCATTCACCTGCTTCTTCACAAAGAGACTGACTTATAGATAAAAAGGATAGAAAATCTCCTGTTTTAATTGTCTCTGTTACTATTCTATCGAATTCAGGCCCTTCTTTGGCAAAACCATAAGGACCATCCGGTAAAAGCCTATGGGATAGATCCCCACTGGCTACGAAAACAACTCTCCTGCCAAGCTCATTGGCAGTCTGTTTTATTAATTTCCCAAAGTTGTAGTGGTCAACCAGAGTTAACCCTGAAAGCCCAATCCTCACCAGCTTATAGTTTTTATATTCTTGGTTTATAAAGTATAACGGAACCAATGTGCCATGATCAAGGGATTTATCTCTCTCGCCAAGTGTTCCTGCTGGAATATCCTCTTCACTTGCCTTTAAAGCCAATACTTGTGTAAATTCTTCATCGTATTCTGCTGTAATTGAAACATTGTTAACTCTGAATTTTCTAAGGTCTCCCGATGCAAGTTTTCCGGGCGAAATATGAAAGTAATCAGCATAATGAGTAGCGTGAGGTGATGTTAAAATTATTGTTTCCGGCTTTAAAGCAGCAATGCTTCGTGCGGTATCTTTGTAAGCCATATAAGTTTTAGAAATCTTTTTTTCTTCCCCGTGACCAACTTCAGGCAGAATTATCGGGGGATGTGGTACAATAAAGGCACCGACAATACTCATACTAAATCACTCCCCTTACATGTTTTCCTATTCAGTAACAAAACATTCTTGTATAATGATTGCTTCCCGGAAAGTCACGATGTGATTTTCTGGGTTATAATCATATTATGATTATATCATAGTGCAGCAATGCAGCAAATGTATACAAAAAAGCAACGTAAAACAATTGATATAAGCTGCTCATGTTTTCACAAATTGTAGGTTTTTTGGCTATCCACAGAAATAACAAAACCCTGAAAGCTTTCTGCTATCAGGGTTTTAATTGGCATACCTACCGTTACTTGATACAATGCACCACATATTCGGCGTGCGGTGCATTATTTTGGGTAACAGTTTTCTGCATATCACCCCCAAGGACAATGGGGACAGAAAGGACAAAATAATAATTTATAAATTATCAGAAGTATCTACTTTGCACTTTATCGATGGTTTTTGAATATTAAACAGCTAATCCCTTATCATAGTCTATTACCGCATTTGCCACAAAAGCGCTCGCCGGAAACAACACCGGAGCCGCATTTCGTGCAGAACTTTACCTGTGTGGCGGTTTGGTATATCAGCGGTAAATCTTCATTTGGTGCGGCATTGGACAGGAACAGCCATTCTATCTCCTCTCCGTCCTCGCAAAAACCAATGGCTCCACTGGGAGACACAACGTAGAAGCTGTCCTCGTCTATGGGGTTTTCACTATCACTCGTTTCTGCGAGGGCAAGCAGCGTCGTCTTTTCGTATCTTTCATCGGCAGTGGCAAAGTTCCAGCCAGTAGCAAGAGTTACGGCAAACTCTGCCGCCTCGAGCAGGGTGGTAAATTGTTTCATTTCAAATCCTCCTTTATTTAAACAACAAATTGTTGCACCGCTTGCAGCGGTCATTTTGGATGGGATTCATCATGGAGCAGACGTTACAGTAGATAATGCGGTCTTTGGACTTATCGTATTTCTCGTATGTACCAAACCTCGGATGAAACCGCACCCTGTCACCAACGGAGAGATAATCGTACATATGCCGTCCGCTGTCCTTTTCCACAATGGTCTTTTTCTTGCCCGCGTCGGTGTTGATGACCGTGGTGTATTCCGTATAGGTTCGGTAATTGTCTTCCTCGCCGCCCCTATGCTCGCTTTTCTCTTTGCTGTATTTATTGACGACCACGCCCTCCCATATGGGCTGTTTGGTCTTTCGCAGCGCCAGCAAATTAACGACCAGCATGATAAGAGCAATGCCAACGCCGATAACGAGAGATTCTCCAAAGGGAAAATCGTCCATCAGCAGACCAGCGACGGGAAAACCGATAAGCGGCACAAAAACCAATATCCACATACAGCCAATGGAGAATTTTTTGTTTTTCTGCGCAGCGACCAGTATCTCCGGCGAATTACATCTATCGGAAAAACCGACCAGCCCAGCGCCTCCTTGCGGAGGTGCGGAATGTGCCGCTTGGATCGGTGTGACCGTTTCCGATGCAGCCCGGCTCACGGCCTTGCCGCAGCCGATGCAAAATTCAGCACCGTCCGGTAGTTCCATGCCACAGGCAGTGCAGACGTTAGGGGCGCTGGCCTGCATTTTCACACCGCAGCCTGAACAAAAGGCCGCGCCCTCCGGTAGCCTATTTCCGCAGTTATGGCAAAACATATTTGAATCACTCCTTGTTTCGATTATTTTAGGCGTGGTGGGTTTCCTCGCCGCCGGTTTCTTCTTTTTCCCGCCTCTGGCTGTGCGTATAACAAGCAGAAGCAAAAGCAGATAACCGATGGGTGCGAGAATATGATAAATGATCGCTGCCTCGCCCATCTCGTCAAATTCGCACAGCGCAGAGGGCTTGTTGATGTAGGGGAAAAAGTCAAGGTATCGGATGCGCTCTGAGCGTGTTTCGCCCTCGTCCAAGCTCGGCCACGCCTCGTCACTTGAATACATTACATAGCCCCGATACTCCTTGCCGTTTGCCATAAACCAATAGCCCTTCGATACGGTGCGGGAACGATTTGGTCCCGCATTCGTGTCATCCAGCCGAGATTGGTAACTGTCCACCGTACCCATGACGCTCTCTCCCCATATCGCCAGCGACAGCGTACTGAGACTTATGTACATGGCAAACAGCAGCGTGGCACAAATCAAAATTAGGATGGGCAGAGGGATGTTTTTGATATTTTTCTTCTTTGCCATCTCGACGCTCCTTTCATTGTTGTTCGCTATCCCGCTTTTCACGCCAATCCACGCCAAACAGATACAGGACGGTCAGGAGGAAAAGCCTTTGATTTTCCGCACTCCCATCCGATTAGAGCGTGTCAAAACTCTTTTCGGGCAGATAAGGCGGATCAACCGGCAGCGATTTTGTTTCCGTGGCAAAAGGCACTTCGCCAAAAAGCTCCCCAAATAGATAGTCAAAGAACTTACCTACCGCTTCGAAGCTGAGATCAACGGAAATCATGGAAGCTACCTTTTTGCCGTTTTGTTCCTTGGATTCAATGATCCAGCTTATCCGAGGCCATGCCGAAAGATCAACAGGGGTTTCGCCGCTACCGGTGGAATTCAGCCAATCCTGAGCAGCTTCTGCGCCCATTTCTACGACTTTTGCCGCACCCGCGCCAAAGATTTCTTCAAGGTACTTCTTGATAATGTCTGATTGCTTAAACTCTACGATCTTCAACAGATACTCCCCTTGCTCGTCGATGACCCATCTACCCTTGACCATATTAGGCACAATATTCTGCAGCCATTTGTTTATCGGTTTATTCAACGCGTTTTGTACTGCAGAGCTCTCTAAGGCCTTATTAAAGAAAATGCCTGCTATTTTTTTCACGCCCATAGCTGTTAAGTCTGCAGTAAGGGCTGTAATGGCGGAATATAGATCGATTTTCCCGTCTTTATCTCTGTTCTCATAAATGTTTTTTCCGATTTTCCAAACAAGGAAACCTGCTGCTACCGCACAAACCTGTTTTAAGCTAATCTCTTTCTTTTCTATCACGTCATCAAGAACGTCATCAAAAGCATTGGTTATGAGATTATCAACGCCTGCGGTGATATTTTTTATGGTTTCCAGTTCATCCAAATTAATTTCTTCATCATAGAGCAGCCAGTCAATCACTTCACCCAAGAATGCGGCGAAAATGTCCTTTGCAGGGGACAAAAGTGCGTCAGCCGTATTTCCGTAATAGGTGCTGATCAGATACGAAAAAGCCTGATCGCCGAACCATTTCATCCACTCAGCATAGAAGAGCATATTATCCAGTTCCGCGGCAATCTGCTCATATTCGGCAGCATCCTTTGTGTAATAGATAATAGCATCATGGCAGATTTTGCGCGTCACAAGGCGTAGCTCGGCTGTTGACATCTTTTTGCCGTTTTCCCTTAGCATTCCGGCTATTTCCGGGCTGATACCGCCTACTTTGCTGACGATTTTTTTCATGTCGGCAAAGGCCTCATCCCATCCGGCCAGAGGTCCGGGTCCTCCGCCTAAGAGACGAATCGGCAGATCCAAGGTGTATTTTTCCTGACCATAGGCACAGGAAATTGGCAATGTCAGGTAATAGGGTTTGCCTTTCTCCTCTACCAGAGCTTCCTGGGGAGCAAATTCATATGCTTTCAAGTTGCCCTGGGTTTCCTGAATGGTATACCGAAATCTCTCTGCCAGACGGGCAGTGCGCTCATCCGTTCCTTTTAAGCCTCCGAAAGCAGGACTGAAATCTTTGGGAGCGAGAACACGGACGATGCGTCTCCCATCATCCCTCTTCTCAGGCACGGCAAAGTCCAAAACAAAATCCGTCGGCACTACGTCGCCCCATTCGTCTGTAGCCTCATTATCAAAGGTGTCGATTAAGACATAACCCTTTTCATCAAACTTTACCTCCCGAATGGAAAGCCCTTCCGGATAAAGCTCTGCATTTACGCTTTCCTCCGCCTTTTCCTTATCGTTTTCAGCCAGGATACCAATCCCAAACATTAGCTTGACAGCTTGAGGCGTTTCCGGCTTGGCGCTGAGGTTCTTTACTTTGAGCAGGTATCTTGTTTCATTTGCTTCTTCTGTTTCTTCCAGTTTACAACTTAGAGGGACATCCTCCGCCACATCCAGGCGTAATGAGGTCGGCTTTTCCAGAAAATCATTCAGTATAACCGGAGTTTCATAAACCTCTCCATCTCCTAAGAGCATAGGTAAAGTCATCGTCAGGTAATCTCCTCGCTCAGGGAAGGAAATATAGGGCTTCCCGACTAAGCGGAAGGTGACATTGTTCTGGAAGGAGCCGCCCTCACCGCTGAACCTGATGCTTAAAACCCCGCTGTCAGGATTTTGTCCGCCGGGGACAGACTCGGCGCATACCAGAGCACCCATGTAATTGTCCGCCATGGCGGTGCTCTCCACCTTGAGCCCTCCACTCGAAAACATCTCAATTCGGGCACTTAAATCGGGGCGATCAATTTCTTCCCCTTCAGGCGTGATTTCCACAATCCTTGCATAGACGGTTACCGGTTGAGTATCATAACGGATGGCGTCGCCAAAGTCTTTACACAAGCACATTTTGTATCGGCTTTTTTTCTTTTTGGAACTATCATCAGATCCGCCGCCGGTTCCTGCTCCGATTATTGCAGTTGCACCGCCTATGATGACAATAGCGAGGGCTTCAGGGATAGAAGTGGAAGTTTCTCCTTTATCCTTGTCGGCTTTAGTGCCGATTACGAAAGAGCCTGGCTTATTCGATTCCTTTTTCCCCACTGTCTTCCCTATGACTGGCTCTAAATAAATTACCTCAGGTTCGATATTTATCATTTCAAGCGCTACTTCATTATTGGCTGTCTCAAGTTGTTTTAGATAATCCTGATACAGATCTTCCGCATATTGGTCAATTTCACCGGACGCATCCGTTTTTTCGTAACGAAAACTTGTACTTACCTTTGTAGTGGTGCTTAAATAGATTTCGGGAAATTCTTCGAACTCAATAATTGTGGTATAGTCCCAAATTGTACTGGAATTTTCCTTTGTGTATATATGAGAATCTACCATATAATCTTTGCTTTGATAAAATTCCAATGGTTCATACCTTTTTTTCAAAAGGACTCTTCTACCATTTATCCTAAGTTCTTCAACAGTATTTTCTTCATATTCAGCTCCACCTTCTAGATACGACTTTTCCACTTCTTTCAGAAAGTCATCTATGGGCTCTTCTTCTTTTAAATGCAAAGAACAACGCATGTTCACATAAGTATCATTAATAAACCAAGATTTTGCATGTCTTCCATTGGCTGCCCACCATTCTTTTCCGGTTGCGGTATAATACCTGCCTTCATCTAAATCTATCGTGGTTTCCTCGTTTTTTCCAAGTACGTTATCAGTACCGTATGCTTTTTCAACTTTAGTAAATGTTCGACCGGGTCCGAAATCCCGAAGATATGCGGGAGTTTTCACAAGCCTGAATAATACTTTTTGAGCCCATGCTTCAGAAATCCATTTGTCCCCATCCATGTTATCTATTACATACCTTACCGATAGTGTGCCGAACGTGTTATCATCTTCAGATTTATCATACCATGAGCCGATGTTCGTTGCTGTAATTCTAAATTTTTTGGGGTCGCTGAAATTCTTGCGATCAAACTTTTCTACCGCAAAGACGCTTATAGTTGTTAAAAGCATCAGGAGAATTGTTAAAATAGTTGCTGTACAACGCATTACTGTTTTTCTTTTCATCTCGATGATACCTCCTTGTTCGAATTTTTAGCTATAACAGCCAAAACACCACCGACAATTAGCAGCAAGGTCCCAATTAAATAGCCATTTTTCCCGCCGGGTAGAAAACTTACCGCCGCAAAGGCGGCAAATCCCAGCGCCCAGCCTCGCATAACAGCGGAGATATCGGCTTGCTGCATTTTAGGGCTAATAGATGCGATCAACCGCCGCAAAAAACCATTTCTTGTTAGGGCGCTTGCCGAAAGCGCAAAGCCCGCAACGCAGACCATGGTGTTTTGCAAATTTGAAGAAATCATCAGATTGCAGACCATCAGCGCAGCCCCAGCGCCCATCAGCAGCGGGGCATAGGCTTGCTTGCCGCTCTTTGTACTGGACACCAGTTTGCTCATACCGCTCTTTATGCTTTTCAACATCCCTTTGTCGATAATCAGCCGCGCAAATAAAGCTGCTACCAGCCCCTTGCCGATGCTACCTCCGATGAGACTGCCCCGGGCTGCGGTCAACCAGGAAAGTACCTGGAGGGGCAATAGAAAAATATCCAAAGCCGCCAATAGATTGATAAACAACCAAATAATCGCAAGGGCAATAACAACACCTAGACGTTTTTTATCACCCAAGGTTTTCTTAAAGCTGCCTGCCAAACCTCTGAAACCACTTTTTAGTAATGACAACAGCCCTTCTCCTGCAAAATCGCCCGTGGCGGGTACCAGTTCCGACGGCAAGGCAAGTTCACCCGCCGATCGATAGGCAGGAGCCGCCTCGGAGAATATACTTTTTGCATATGCGACTGTCTTGCTTTTTGCTTCGGTTTTTATTTGTTTGCCGACCTTTGACAGAACGGTCTCACTGTTCGGCACAACCTGATCGGGCTGCGTCCTGACTTCCTTTGATGCGGGGGAAGCATTGGCTCCGCACTTTGCACAGAATTTCGCGCCCTCATTCAGAGCCGTGCCGCAGCTTGTGCAGAATTTACCCATAATACTCACTCCTTCTTTCATTAATCACTCGCTTTTGGTGCGTTACCATCCGGTGATGTCTGCAGTCACGCCGGTTTCACGAAGCAGCTTTTGTGCGGCATCCAGTACCGCCTGCTGTTGAGTCATACCGTGCAGCAAATCTACCCGCATGGTCTGAGCTGCGTCGCCAAAGGTCAGGTACATCCATTCCTGATCAATATGGGCGGTGTGCAGCCGTACGCCATGTACCCCATCGAGACCCCACCGGTAAATCTCGCTGCCGATGAGGATACCAAAGGTAGATACTACGGTTTCCTCAGTGTCTTTTTTCATTTGGCGGCCCGGCATGGAGATGAGAGCAGATGGCACCGCAAGGATACGATTATCCCAGATGAGCGTTGCATCATAAAGCAGACGGTTCTCTCTCACCAGTAATAGAAGAGAGATGGCGCTGATAACCCCAAAAGCGAAAATTGCTTCTAACATAAATGTCGCCCCGAGCCACACCGCCAAACAAATACTGGCTGCGAACAATAAGGCATATCTATTGCGCCGTTTTCGGATTAGTTTCATTGGCACCATACCTCCTCTAATATAAATTTTAATGAAGAAGTCTCTAAAAAGCATCAACCTAAAGGATGAATTTACAGAAATAAGCCCCTCATCCTTTTGGGTGAGAGGCTGGTTGGATCCAGTGTTTATTTGGTTTTATTGGTCATTCTCCGATTTGGTTTTTAAGCAGTGTGCTGCTAAGCTCCGCCCGGCTTGAAACATCGTATTTTGAAAAAATACTTCTCGCGTGTGTTTTAACGGTTGAACCACTGATTTTAACCGTTTGACAGCCGATTTACAGCGAAAAAAGAAGTTACCGTTGCTGATATTGTATCAACAACGGTAACTGATTTGGTTGCGGAGGGAGGATTTGAACCTCCGACCTTCGGGTTATGAGCCCGACGAGCTACCGTACTGCTCCACTCCGCGACGTTATAGTATCCGGCAATTACATTAATAATGGTGCCGGAGACCGGGATCGAACCGGTACGAGGTTTAACCCTCGCAGGATTTTAAGTCCTGTGCGTCTGCCTGTTCCGCCACTCCGGCCTACTCCTTTTTATGGGCGACTATTACATTATAATAGACTGCTTTATGATTGTCAATAGGCAATCGCTGGTTTTTATGCACGCCCAAGATTATATTAATTGCCTTGTTATCCAATATTAGTAACATTGAATTCCCTAGTTAACTCACGAGCAACTAAAACTTACTAACATTCTTCACTTGGCAGTATTTATGATCCCTGAGAACATAGAAACCCTTAACTTAAAGTATGTTGCTCTACACTATATACTTGTGGTTTCAGCATATCTCCCCACGAGGTGGGGCTTCTTGTTTTTTGATAATTAAATACTCTTTGTAATAACTACGGAAATAATTGTATACGCCCGTTTTTTGCGAAGTAAAATAACATCGCAACACACCGTTATATGTTGCCTCTTTATAGATTATATCCTTTAATATTGGACATTATACTTATCATACAACACGGGCGCACGGAAAAACATTATTTGGAGCTCGTTATAGTGTTTTGAGCTTCTCGCTGGAATTTTTAATTTCCTACATAGAATAGTATATGCTCTCTATGCTTGATGACTGCTCCTCAATATTTGCAAGCATCTCTTCCGTTGCTGATGAATGCTGCTCCGAGATGTCTGTAATGCTTTCAGATTCTTGATGTATCTGGGTAAAGAGATTATTAATGTTTTCAATTATACCTAGCTCATTTCCAATACATTTATCTATCTCCCCGAATGACAAGCGAATCCTTTCAAAGCTTTCAACAGCTTCGTCAGCAATTGTTTTTCCTTCATGAACAATACCGGTACCATTGTTAACTTTTTCCAACACCATTTCATTTTTGTTAACAATTTCATGAGTGATTCTGTTAATTTGTTTTACAGTATTCGCACTTTGTTCTGCCAGCTTACGAACTTCAACTGCAACAACAGCAAACCCTTTCCCTGCTTCTCCGGCTCTTGCCGCTTCAATTGCTGCATTTAACGCAAGGAGATTTGTCTGCTCTGAGATCTGGGTTATACCGGAAAGAAAAACGTCTATATTGGTTGTACTCTCATTTAATTCATTTACTGTATCAAGAATCTCCGTCATCATGTTGATAATAATACCCATGTGTTCACCCATGCTGTGTATATTGGAAGAGCATTCGTTTAATACCTGTAAAGCATCAACAGATATATCCGTCATGTCTGTTGAGGACTTATATGCCTCGGTGACCTTTACAGCTGCTTCTTTAATCATTTCACTTATGCTGCCAATGCTTTTCGTCTGCTCTTCAACTCCGCATGCTACATCATTAACCACATTATTCATGTCACCACTCGAAGCGTTAAGTGTTTGTAAATTATCCCTGCATTTTTCAATGTCTGTATCAAGGCTTGAAGTGCTTATTTTTATTGCCTCCATGGTTTTTTCCAGTTCTTTTACAAATCCGGATGCCTTTTTTTCTTTTTCGTCAGCTGTAATTACAAGCTCAGACCCCCATTTTGTTATAAAGAACAGCAGAACCGCAACAATATCTACCACCGTTAATACATTTAATAAAGTCGCTAAATTAAAAATGTTAAACATATACTGCATAATAATAATACCTGCATTTATTACCACCGATGTAATTAAGAAAAGTACTTTCTGGAAGTACAGTGCAGCAAGTGCTAAGACGATAACCACACAAAAAGAAGCTAACCCTCTTGCCGTACTATCAATATTAGCTATGACATAAAATGCTGTAAATGTTGTGCAAAAAATCATGATATAGCAAATATATTGCTCAAGTATTTTCCGAAATGTAAGAATTAGAGATAACACAGTTCCAGTCAGAATGACCCCTACAGGTATCAAAAAATATGGCTGATCTGTCAAAATACCAAGAGCAAACAATACAGCGCAAACCGCAAAAAAAGCAATAATATTAATCTTGTTCACTTTTTTTGCATAACTATGTAGTACATTTTCATTCGTAAAACTGCTCATTTTATAAATACCGTTATGTAAAACTTATAAAACTTTATAAAATCATTATAAAAGTCTACGTTTACTTCCTCATTCAACGCATCCGACCTCGGACTAACCTAATATCGTTTGTTGTGATGCTCCAGAGGCTTAAATTCCCCTGTAACTCAGGGTACCAGGTTGTATGGGCGAGCAGTTAGATTTTAGCTAACGACCAACCCAGTATCATAATTCGTTAAGTGCCTTATGATACTTTATATCTTGATAAATTGATAGAAGCGTTTTTATCCCTGTCTATTACGGCACGGCAACATTCACACCTAAATTCCCTTTCGGACAATGACAGTTTGGCTTTCACATACCCACATTCCGAACAGGTCTTCGATGACGGATACCACTTGTCGGCTTCTACAAATTCAGTTCCTTGTCTTTCTGCTTTATACTTAATAAATTTACTAAATTCATAAAGCCCTTGTTGCTGTATTGCTTTGGATAAGTGCTTGTTTTTCATCATACCGCTAATATTCAGGCTTTCCATAACTATCCTTGATGGCTTGGTTTTCACAATCTCAGTAGTTACTTTGTGTCTGTAGTCGGTACGAATATTACCAAGACGTCTGTGTAACTTTTTAATGTTTTTTTCCAGTTTTATAATATTTCCTGTTTTTACATAACTCCTCCCTTCTTTGTTTTTCTCGTATTTGTTTGATACTTTGCGTTGCAACCTTTTCAGTTTCTTTTCTATCTTTCTCAATTTCTTGGTTTTGTTAATGTTTTTATAAGCTTCTTCAATGTTGGAGCATACAGCCAATTCCTTTACCCCTACATCAATACCTATGCTACAGCCTGTAAGTTCAACAGGCTTTTTCTCCACTTCAATACCTACTGACACATACCAGTGTACACCGTCAAACTTAACCCTTGGATTAGTATATTTTATATCTTCGGGAATTCTGTTTTTCTCAGAAAGCTTTACCCAACCTATCTTTTCAAGTCTTACTTTTCCATCCTTGAATTTTATCTTTTCAGTGTCCTGATAGAATTTCGGCGGACTTTTTCTCCGGCTCTTGAATTTTGGTTTGCCGGATAATCCTTTGAAATACTTATAATACGCATCACAGGCATCCTTTATAGCTTGTTTTGTAATGTTATTACTGTAAGCATTAAGCCATTTCAAGTCCTCAGTTTGCTTCAATTGTGTTAGTTCTTTTCGGAGTTCACCGTTCTTTATAAATTTACCGCCATTCTTATAATTTTCTTCTTGCTTACCAAGTGTCCAGTTATATGCCCATCTTGCTACTCCTGCACTCTGAAACAGCTTAGACATCTGCTTTTTATTTGGTTCCAGCCTGACTCTTAGAGCTGTTATCATACGCTTCATCTCCTAAATACTTTGATGCTAATATTATATCGAACATACGTTTTATATTCAAGAGATATCTCAAAATTTTTATTTACTACGAGCTTTTTATAATAATTTTTAAGCTTTTATAATATTTCATTCGCTGTTACTAACACCTCTCACTTTTTTAAGCTATCAAATTTATCAATTGCCTTGTTCATAGCTTCAACTTCCTCTATAGAAAGCTCTCTCTGTGGTTTTCCCCTTCGGATTTCCTTAGAATAAACATAAGAATAATCTCTTGAGTAAATTCCGGAAATTATAAATCCATTTTTTCGTTCATCCATAGCGGCAATTGAAAAACTCATTTCGTTTGAAACGTTGTCGAAAGCATTATAATTCACCATACCTACATGCTGCAAACAATGCGGTAACTTCTTTTCAATTTGTTCAATGCGTATGTCCATTCCCTCGTGGACTTCTTTTTTTAGCTTTTCCAATTCGTTCAAATATGATATCATCATATTTTCGACATCGTTATCCCCCAAACCTTTCATAAGTTGTGTATACTTCCTGACTAAACGGTTCAAACGTGCGTTTAAAATAAAGAAGAAAACTATAGATAAAAAAGAAAGCACCAAAGCAATATATAAAATATATGGCAGGTATTCTTCCATTTTCATTCCGTCACGAAAAACAAAAATTTGTTTTTACGTAACTCCTCCTTCCTCTCTTACGTATTTAATTTCTGGTGCAGTTATTACCTACCACCATGTGTTTCTTAACCCAGTGAGGTAAAAAATATATTTTAAAATTTTGTAACGTTTTTTAATTTGCTCCTACAAATTTTATAGGAACTATACCAACACTCGCACATATAATTTTTTTTAGTCTTGTTAAGCTGTAACTATTTTGAGGTATACTATGTCAAAGCAAGTTTTATGATGAAATTATGTCCATAAATATCCATTCGATTATTTTAGCTCTGTTACCCTTTTTAAAGCGATTTTTTGTTGAGTAATGATATTTTATTACCATCCTTCTAAAAATGCAATATTGAAGAAATTAAAGCTTCCTAGTTTTTGATATTATTGGTTATTAAATCTATAATGCGATCAAATTCATCGTTGGAAAAATACTCAATAATAATCTTACCTCTATTTGAGTAATGTTGAAGATCCACTTTGGTACCTAAAATACTTTTAAGTTTTTCTTCAATATCTAAAATATTGGCATCCCGATCCGGAGAACTCTTTTTCCTTTTCTTTTGATTGGTCTGATCATTTATAAGCTTTTCGGTTTCTCGAACGTTAAGATTTTTTTCAACAATTGTATTGGCTAAACTATTTTGCTTTTCTTCATTTTCTATCGTTATTAAGGTTCTTGCGTGTCCCGGTGTTAATAATTCACCTACAAGCATTTCTTTAACTTTATCAGTTAAAGACAAAAGCCTTACAGAATTAGCTATAGCAGCCCTGCTTTTTCCGACAATCTTAGATAAGCTTTCCTGTGTTAAACCATGTTCATCCATAAGCTTTTGGTATGCCTCTGCTTCTTCTACTGGATTTAGATCCTCTCTTTGTATGTTCTCTATTAAAGCAATTTCCATGATCTCTCGAGTAGAGATGTCTTTAATAATTGCAGGAATTGTTTTAAGTCCTGCAATCTTAGCAGAACGCCATCTTCTCTCACCGGCAATTATTGAATAGCCTGTTTCAGTTTTTTTAACGATAATTGGCTGAACCACACCATGCTGCTTTATTGATTCAGCTAAGCCCTTAAGCTTCTCTTGATCAAATTGCTTGCGCGGTTGCTCCCTATTTGGTTCGATATCATTTATTTTCAGTTCGCTAACAGCAGAAGATCCCAATAAAATATTTTCGGAATCAAGCAGAGCACCTAAACCTTTTCCAAGACCCTTTTTCATTTTTAACTTTCCTTTCTAAAAAATAAAACAATTTTGCAAGTCATTTTATGGTCAGTAGCCTCACAAAAATAACAATTAAATAACTCGACTATCCAACGTCGATTTATTAAAATAACGGAAGAAATTGCTTGATCCGTTTTTTGCAAAGCAAAATAACGTACTATGTGCTTGCGTAGCAAGACTGGTGGCCTATATTTCCGGTAAGCTTGCAAACTACTGTTAAAAGCTGAGAAAATAATCATTTAGAATATTCAATTACTTCCTCTGCTAATTCCATATAACATTCGGCTCCTTTTGATTTGCTATCATAAAGAATAATCGGAAGACCGTAGCTTGGAGCCTCACTTAACCTTACATTCCTTGGAATAATAGTCCTGTATACCTTATTCCCAAAATATTTTTTAACTTCATCTACAACCTGAATAGATAAATTCGTCCGTGCATCAAACATAGTTAAGACTACACCTTCAACTTTTAATGAAGGATTTAGATGTTTTTGAACAATTTTTACTGTATTCATTAGCTGACTTAAACCTTCAAGAGCATAATACTCACATTGAATGGGGACTAAAATTGTGTCTGCTGCCGTTAATGCATTAACTGTGATTAATCCTAAAGAAGGGGGACAATCTATTATTATAAAGTCAAAATCACTTCTTATAGGTTCTATAGCAAACTTAAGTCTGGTTTCGCGTGATATGACAGAAACAAGCTCAACCTCGGCTCCTGCTAATTGAATATTAGATGGAGATATTAACAAATTATCAATTTTGGTTTCTATAAAAGTATCATTAATAGGTATATTATTTATTATTACATCATAAATTGAGGTATCAATACTCGTTTTATCTACACCGAGCCCGCTTGAAGTGTTACCTTGCGGATCAATATCTATAATAAGTACTTTTTTTCCTTTAACCGCAAGACAAGAGCTGAGATTTACAGCTGTTGTTGTTTTTCCAACCCCACCCTTTTGGTTTGCAATAGCTATTACTTTCGACATGAATTAACACCTCATTCTTATTACTAGTTCTCATTATATCATACTGTAATGTTAAAAGAAATTAAAATAGAAATTGTTTCACGTGAAACAATTGTTACAGCAAAAACCGTGATAGTCGTACTCCAATTAATAAGAATATTAAATGTTTCACGTGAAACATTTGCTACTGCAAAACCTTTTTTCGCATAAGCGTTTAAATGCTTCTAAGATTATTTTGATATCAGTCGTGTACAACCATAGTGTATGCAGAACGTTTGGATTCACTTAAGTTAACAGAAATATGTTGAGTAATCTTCAAACCGATAGATTGTTGCTATTCTTCTTCTCCTTTCAACAGAACATATATCTTCTGTTTTATCAAAAAACCAAGACCGCCACTTCTATAAGTGGCGGGTTCCGATTCTACACTTCAGGTGGAGTAGAGTCTCC
>ENA-UOOH01001293-UOOH01001293.1-fermentation-metagenome-genome-assembly--contig:-NODE-1293-length-24671-cov-3.692801_pt1 | contig 24671 bp, 23 predicted proteins | sample MGYA00245778_ERZ724025 | MGnify/ENA primary metagenome ERZ724025 (study PRJEB28704, sample SAMN03018313) | fermentation metagenome | biome: anthropogenic terrestrial biome; feature: soil; material... | reverse complement strand
ACTTTGGCAGAACCCTTTTTTCTGTCTATACAATAAACCGATTTTCTCCGCCTTGCAGCAATCTATCATGCTTGCCCCAGACAAAGGCTGCCGTTTTTCCTTCCGGCAAGGTGATCGCAAAGGAAACGGCATCCTTTTGTTGTTCAAAGGAAACCGATACCCGTCCGCAGGGCAGTAGCAAGGACCCTGTTGCACACTCGATTCCCCCGGGACAGGGAGCGATGCGAAGGTTCTCGTATCCCACGCTGTCTTTGGTTTGTTGGATCCCTAAAATATAGCGGAATAAATACCGTGTCACCGCCCCGAACATGGGATGGCTGTGGGAGCGTTTGCCATACCAGTATTCCCACAAGGTGGTGGCGCCGGCAACTCGCATGGTAGAAAACGAGTTTTTCTTTTCCGATGTTAACAACTGTATCGCCAGTTCTCCTTCGCCGCGTTCAAACAGAACCCGTGTCACCACATCGGTACCAAAAATACCTGTGTCATATTCTCCGGAAGCGCGATATTTTTCTACCATATTGCGTTGGGTTCTCTCATCCCCCAAGCCTAAATCCAACGCAAAGCCGTTGGCTCCTTGGACATTGCCCGCAAAATTTCCGGTCTTTTCATCCCAATAGGCTTTGATCAGGGCGGCGGTTTTGATTCGAATCTTTTCTTCCAGAAGAGGAATATCCTGAACATAGCCTAAGGTTGCAGCCATTTCTTTCACCCGATACAACGATTTAATATAAAAATAATTGTTCACATAGGGAGCGGGAATGGCGATGGGATCCGGGGTACACCAATCCCCCAAACACCACTCTAAGGGCCTGTCGCTGACAATCAAATCTTCTTCGCTATGCGCATCCAAATACTGAAAATAAAACAACATCTGGGGATACAAATCCGCCATGGGTCCTGTTTCCCCGTAAGTTTGATAAAATAAATAGGGTACTTCCACCATGGCACAGCCCCAACCGCCGGGTCCACCACCGCTGTGGGTATAGGGTGCCGTATACTGTACATGGCCGGTGAGCCTGTCCTGGCAATCGGAAATGTCATAAATCCATTTGCGGTAGAATTCTTTGGCATCCAATAACAGCATGGCAGCCTCACAGGTCAGCTGACCGTCCCCGGTGTATCCCCGTCGTTCCAGATGGGGACAGTCTGAGGGTATTCCGGTATGCATGTTACAAAGCTGGGTTCGAATGTAAGCATCATACAGCCAATTTAAGTTGAGGGAGGAGCTTGCAAAGGAGGAGGTTACATCTGTTTTTGTATGAATCACCCTGCATTCTATGGGATAGGCATTATTCGTTACGCTAAAATACCGAAATCCAAACCAGACAAACCGAGGATGCATCAAGGGATGAAGGGCATCGGTCAAAAATACTTCCTTTTGTTTATGCATGGTGGTTTCACACAAATGCCCATCCTCTTTTGCCGTTTCGGCAAACAGCAGGCAAACTTCCCCCTCACATCCCTCTTTGAGGCGGATTATGGGATAGCCGGTGATGTTTTCCCCTACATCAAATACGGTATACTCCTCAGAACAGGCGATTTCCTTGGGTTGGAGGGTGCGGATCACCCCATCGGCAGGACAAGCAGAAAACAAATAGTCGGTAGGAGGAAAATCAAAAGGTAGCATAGAAATATATCCCTCTGTGTCCGTCTCTTCCGCCATCCAGTTTTCATCAAAACCCCGCAAATCCTGGGTTTCCCCCATCCGATATACACAGTCTTTGACAAAACCTTCTTTCCAGATCATATCCGTAGAACCGATGTCATTTTGGCTGTTGTATATGCGCCAGCAGAGACAGATATCCCCAAACTTCAGTTCCATTCTATCGGCATACCACCCGGTACCTACATGCACGGCAATGGTATTTTCACCCCCATGCACATAGGGAGAAATATCATATTCGGTGACATACAAACGATGGGCGGTTTGTTCGCCGAACGGCAAATTACGGATCAACATGCCGGGACGCTCGTGAAAATCAGTATTCAATGGCAAAAACAAATCATCGCCCACCGGATTTCCATTGATGTACAGTTCAAAAATTCCCAATCCCACGATGCGAATCCGGGTATTGACAAGGTTGTCTTGTAATAAAAACTTCCCTCTGGTAACGGCAGAAGAGCAAGGAGAAGTTGGCTTGAGCCAACGGGCTTGCCCGAACATCTCATGAAACTGCATTTGTATATTCACCCCATTGTTGCTATTTATTTTTGACATAATCACGCATCCCAGTATACCATATGAAACGATACGCGTAAACCTATTTTCAAAAAAGCCCGGCACCTTTTTGGGGTGCCGGGCAACAGCCTAAAAAAACATTTATATGATGTCCATCACCGTGCCGATAAACAACGGCAGATTGGTGGCGTTGTCCACAATGGCATACACAAACGGACGGTTCAGCTTGACGAAATAATCATATATGGCAGCACACTCATCTTTCATTTCCACCTTCGTGACCGCGCCGGCTTTGGTTCCCAGCTCATCCACGGAAATGAAGGTTTTGTGGAGTACTTCACCGATATAGATATTGCCGTATGACGACTGCCCCATCTTGGAGAAATCAGCCGCGCCGCTGTCAAACGCCGTGGGCATCCCCATTCCCTTCAATGCTTTGTTCATCTCGATGGTATAGTCATAAGAGAATTTGGGCATGCGTACTTCCACAAAGGCATTTTTAGCATTCTGCATGGTAGCAAGAAAATTGTCACCGGTGAGAGATGCCACATAATCCCCGATGGAAATATCCTCGTTGGGAAGCAGGGCAACAAAACTATATTTGTTGTCCTTATACGGTTTGATGAATCCGACCGCGTTTCCATCATCAAGGTAACGGGACTCTTCCGAAAACATCATATCCACGGTTCTCACGTCTTTGTTGTAAGCCGTAAAGCTGTCTTCATATACATTGCCCTTTTCATATGCCACTTGCCACTTGGCATCAAATACCAACGCATTGATCAGATACAGGATGGTATCGGCGTCAATTTGATCCACAATTTCATCAATCATGCCATCTGTATGCTTTTTCACCCAATTGTTGATATCCTTCACGGTCTGTTCGTCAAAGGGAGACTTATAGGCTGATGCGCCATAATAATCCGCGTTGGTTTGTAAAAACGCTTTTTCGACCTTCAAACGATTTTCATCGTCCCGAAACCAAATGGAGTTGGCAATTTCCACTTTATAATCCTTGTCGGAGGGCAGATTGTTCACATAGGAATACAAGTATTTGTTTAAATCATCCAATGAAATGGTTCCACCCAGCAGGGCTTCCATTTCGGCTTTGGTCTGACTATCCGCGCCGTTGGCGGTCATGGCCAAGGCGAGCATCACCGACAAGGGGGATATCAAGGCATTTTTATCCTGAGCAACGGATTGTTTGAACAGTTCGAGGGCAAAGTCCGCCGAACTGCCAATCCACGTATCATCCGCCGCTTTCCCGCTGACCTTCGCGGCTTGAATGCCCTCCATCAAATCTGCGGCCTTGACCTCCATACCGCAGCCCGTAATGTTGATCAGAAATGCTCCTGTTAGCAAAAAACAAATAATGGCAGTAATTATTTTTTTTCTCATGCACTTTACTCCTCTCTCAATGGGATGCCAGGGCATCCATCCATGTTTCAAAGCTTGTAATTTCGCTGTTTTTGATTTGCATCCAAGGTCCGTTGTTGATTTGATATTGATCATTCATCAATGTATAGGTAATGATGTTGCCTGAAAGTTCTGTCACAGTAATGGTATGATAGGATATCCCCGCCAATTCTTCCCTTCCAGCCTCCACCGCGTTGGCCGTCATCTGCTCCAAGTATGCCATCATTTGATGGATTGTATGGGGATCGGTGAAGGTATGATCGTTATTTTGCCCCGATAACACGCTTTGAACTACAATTTTTTCCACCATGGTTTGTTTTGCATCGCCGATTTCCATGGCACTTTCGGGAATCTCATCGATGAAATGATCCTTCCCGTTGGTGTCTTGCATGAAAAAAGCCAGAGCAAGAGCAAAACAAAGCATCAGACAGGCAGCGGTCGCAGATGTGATGATGGCAATTTGTTTGCGAATTTTCTTTTGTTTTCGTTCGTATGCTTCTTTTCTTTTCCATACAGCCGCTTTAAATTCTTCTCCGGATTTCACAAGTTACCCTCCCTTCCCAAAATGGGACGAAGTGCTTGTTTGGCGCGATACAACAAATTGTCCACCTGCTTTTTGTTTTTTTTCATGATTTTCGCCGTCTCCTCATAGGACAGCTCTTCAAAATAAACCAGGTGAATCACCAGCCGCATTTCCTCGGGCAATTGCTCCAAAGCCTGATTGACCATGCGTTTTCTTTCCTCCGCCACCAATTTTTCTTCCAAATCGGCTTCATCCGTCGCGTTCGCTTCAAACAGCGGTACCGTCGGATGTTTAGACTGCTTTTTCAGATAATTGAGGGCAAGGCTTCTGCCAACCATGAACAAATAGGTCTTTAACGAGGTTTTAAAGTGATAGCGGTGGGTATGTACAAGCAAATCCACAAAGGCATCAATGGCAAGATCTTCCGCAACCGTCATATTATGCACATACCGATTGAGAAAGAATATCAGATTGTCCCTGTACAGATGCAGTATCTCGTCAAATGCACGTTCGTCGCCCGCAAGGAAACGGCGGTAGCTACTGGCACCGTTATCCATACTATGGCATCCTCCGTATTTGATATAAGCTTATCAGCCTACATCTATTATACAATCAAAATAGTAAAAATCCTTATTTTTATTAAAAATTATGGTAAATAAACATTCTGATTACCTTTGTATCCGATGTGTCACTGGGTGTATTTTTTTCCATTCGCATCATTTTTTCTGCTTGCCCATCGTTCGATTGTATCTTTCTAACATAAAAGATGCACATCCATACAGGTGGCTATGTAAGTCAAATTTTGACGGCTGCCACCAGATAGGCAAACGCGGTCTTGGTAACTTGTTCCGTCACCAATCCGGCGGCTTGTACACAGTCCCGGATATGATTTACGCTATCGGGATAGATTTTTACCTTTCTTGTTCCAAGCTCCAAAAAGTCTTTTTGGTTTTTATCGATAGAAAGGACAAATCTTCCCCCTTTTTCTAATAAAGACGCCGCTTTTTTCATTGCTTCGGCCTTTTTCTGTATATGCATCCAGGTCAAAGAGGAATACAGGACATCGAATGTCCTGTCAAAGGGAAAATCTAGAAAATCACCGTGGATAAGAAACACATTTTGATGCGTAGCAAGATTTTCCTTCGCCCGCGCAACGGTCTTTTGGGAAATGTCAATCCCATACAACGCCTTGCATCGGGAAGCGATTTGTATCGCAAGTCTGCCCGTCCCGATGCCGATTTCCAACGCTGTTTTGCCAAGATCCAATTGCATAAGATCCATAAAAGGCATGCCGTCCCACCGATTCATGTAAGATTGCAATCTTTCGGGGTCGTGAACGGGATCGTTGTTTTCATCGATCAATCGATCATAGTGTTCTAAGGCGGACACCGTTTTTTTCATGATTTCTCCCTTATGATTGGTTGGTGACCCAAGCGCCATCAACAGATGTCAATCGATGATGGCACCGTTCTTGACCAGTGTATCCTGTAATTGCAATCTGTCTATGTTTTGCACATCTGCCATTGTCTTGGCCGCAATCCCGATAGCGGTTCCGCAGGCTTCGCCCAGACAGCAGACGATGGGCATGATGCGAATGGAAGCCTGTGCATGATGGTCGGTGGAAATGCATCTTCCTGCAACCAGCATATTGACAGAATCTTTAGGAACTAAGCTGCGATAGGGAATTTGATAATATTCCCCCGGGGGAAAATAATAATGAGACGTGCCCGTTCCTTCCGGATTGTGAATATCCAAATCATAATTGCCAACGGCAATAGAATCTTCAAAAACCGTGCAGGCTTTGATTTCTTCTCCAGTCAAAACATGTTCACCGATGATCATACGGCTTTCCCGTACACCGATGCTGGCGGCGGTGGAAATCACTTCGCTGTCTTTAAATGCCTTAAAATTGGTTTTTAAAAAGTCCATCATTTCAAAAACTTGTTCTCTGGCTTCCATTTCGGCTTTGGTCAAATCCATCGCGTCGATGGGATTATATTTGATGACCCGGGTGGTATTGAAATGCAATACGCCATCCATCAGGGTATCAAACACCAATACATTTTCCCGGGGATTCTTAATTTTTCCCTGGTTTCTATAGGTATCATATAATTCGTTGATACTCTTTTTTTCTTCGAAATAGGTATCTATATCTACATTGGCAACTCGAAAGCTCAAAGTCATGGGTTGGCATAATTGATCCTCATCCCGGCCCAATCTAAAAGGGAACCCGGCCATGGCAGCCAAATCCGCATCTCCCGTTGCATCGATGAAATAAGCAGCCCTATACTCCTGAATACCCGATTTATTGGCAACCTGAATGGCATCTACTTTTCCCTCGTTGGCTTTTGCGCCAATGAGGGTAGAATGAAACAAAACATCGATGTTTTGTTTCAGAATCATACGGTTTAATACAAGCTTTAAGTATTCTTCATGAAAACAACGAGCGGACTTGATCTTATCCAATTGTGCAAGCTCACAGATAATTTCATTGAATATTCCGCCGGAAAGCTGTTTGGTAACGCCGTTTATTTTGGTCGTATTTCGCATAAAGGGAAGGACAAGACAGTTTGCGGCAGCCCCGCCGAAACAGTTGGCTTGTTCAATGATTAGTACCTGTAAATCTGCGCGGGCTGCACTGAGCGCGGCCGCAACCCCGGCAAATCCCCCGCCCACAACGATAACATCATATTGATTCATACCCATTTACCTCACTTTACGAATTGTATATGTATTATATCATACGTTTTCGCGTTTTTCAATACAGTGTCGATGAACAAACAACAAAAAAGGCGCAGCCGCAGCAAACGCAAGAGACCACGCCTTTATTTTTACGGCATTGAAGCCGACAAGGGAACAAACTATTGCATAGCCACTCGACTGCGTGAAGCGCAAAACGATCTGCAAACAGCCGGATTATCCCGCCGCATAATGGCTGATATAGCATGTTGAAGCGTTCTTCACGGCAACAAAAAAGCAGCAACTTCTTCTATGCACATGCCGGTGGAAGAGGCGTTCTTGGGCAGGCTGTAACATACATGTTGTCATTGCCTTTCACCAAAAACTGATTCATATCATCCACCGTTTCATGGTGTATATCCCATATCCACGTATAGTCATCCTGAGAATCCGGAATCATCAGCGTTTGTTCAAAAAAGCGAATATCGGATAAATCCGCCCACTCATAATAAAAAAAAAAAAGCAGACCGATTGGTCTGCTTCTTGTGTGGCTCCCCCTGTTGGGCTCGAACCAACGTCCTCTTGGAACTAAGCATTTTTCATCGCTCGACAGCGCTCGCTCGAAAAGCGCAAGTTCCTGCGCTTCGCCGCCCTCCCTGTTTCCGCCACAGGCGGCGGTCGGTTGGCTCACCCCGCGGAACCGCAGGGTCGAATAGTATAAACCCATACCCATAATAAAAAACAAAAAGCAGACCGATTGGTCTGCTTCTTGTGTGGAACCCTACGCCATTATAGATGCATTAAAATTCAACAGAATATCACGCAAAAAACTTTCTTCTACTATTTGGTAACTATTTTTACCAGAGTTGCTAAATGGTTATAATTATCTGCTCTGCTTTTCTTTGCATATCCAAGTTTATCACAAATATATTCAATTTTTTGAGAAAAAATATCTGCACTTAATTTTGACACAAACAACTCACCGTTGTCATCCCTGAAACTTGTATGCCACTGCGATTCATCATCTAATGGATGTTCTGGTCTGAAATCAGAAATATTAAATACTTTGTGTTCAACTTGAGTTATCCAAGCTGCACCAACTTCAGTAAGCGCACCCCATGAAACCTTACTTTTATGGCTTGTAACAAACAAAACATATATTTTTTGTGTAGAATAACTATTGACAAAAAAATCTCTAAGGTAATTATAAATACCGCTTTTTCCCACATCTCCCTCAGGGATTCTTGATATCTCATCGTCACAATTAGTGTATATTATTTCATCGGGAGGAACATTGTTGTAAACAAGCATATTATACACAATATCGGACAGGTCTTTATCTGCGTAGGTCTGGCTAATAAGAATTTTTTTCTTTTGAGAATCAATAACGCTCTTTATCCCCATATCTGGGCTATTGGTATTTATTTCTTCATCAAGAATAGCTTCTATATCAGATTGCTGTTGTTCGGATGATCCCAGTTTGCTTGCAATTCTTGAGGCTGCACTTTTCTTTGTTCGATTTCTAAAATTATCAACGGAACGCCTAAATATTTCCTCATTCTTCCGCTGTTCCTCAAGTTTGTTTTCTTCCTTCTTCTTTTTTCCCAACGACACAAATACATCTCTCATTTTAATAATCGTCGGCAAAAGATCATCTCTAACATATTTAAGAACAGCTTGATAACGTGGATCATCTGATTTATATCCCTGTCTATTACTAAGTGCCATGTCAGGAAGCTCTGATAATTCAAACAAATCCACATGAAGTTGACCAACAACAAACACCTCATTCAATTTGTTTTGTCCGACTAATGGCAATATATTAAATTCACCCATTTTGTTGTTAGCATATAAAGAAATAAAATTGTCCGGAAAATCTGTTAAATTTGCTTTTCTTCCCCTTGTCGTTTTATAGGTGCCTATCCATCCCTGTATTTGCAAATCGTATGAGTGTTCTTCGCCGTTTTTATCTTTCAGAAGTAACGGAATAGATTTTATGTCTTCTTTTTTTTGTAATTCATTTTTTTGCTGTACAAAAGGAGTATCAAATAGACCACATAAATTTTCAAATTTATCTCCAAGTGTTATCAAAGTTGACAATTCCTTTATCGTCTCTTGATCATATTGTTCTATAATACATTCTTCTGTTCCTCTAACAATATGTAACTTAAAATCTTTATTTATCAACGGAAATATTTTTAACAGATTTCTTTTAATTGCATCAAGCGTATTATGTAAGCGATACTGGGGTTGTTGCATTACAACCGAGGTGCCATCACCTATTACTTTTTGAAATGATATTTCATCATCGTTAAGCGGGGTTAACATATTATTTTCGTTAATATATCGAGATAGGATAAATCCAGATTTTTCTCCATGTTTTATTGTCTTTATAATAACATTTTCGGAAACGGATAATGCAGCTAATTTTCCAACGCCTTTTCTGCCCATCTTTTTTCTTTTCAACTCTGTATAAGCATCCGAATCCGATGTTCGGGACACTGCGGCAACATTCAAATATTTATTAATGTCACCTTTATCATATGACATACCTTTCCCATCATCTTCAACGGTAATATCATCTTTATTTGAAATAATATACACATTTCGTGCATCAGCATCATACGCATTTGCAATAAGTTCGGCGAGAATATAATAAATATTTGTATACAAACTTGGCCCTAAAAGTTCCAATATTCTTGGGTCAATATTTAGTTTATATTCCTTAGACATGTTTCTTATCCTTCCTTTTCTTTGGTAATGATAATATAATACTCTCCCCGACAATTTCGCCCAGTCTTGGCGGAACAGCATTTCCTATGTGTTTTGCAATGCTTCTTTGATTAAATTCTGTTGAAGGATCATAAAAAACATAATTTGCCGGAAAGCTTTGAATTAAAGCGCCTTCCCTTAAAGAAATTGCCCTATCCTGCTCTGGATGTCCAAACCGTCCAGTACCATAGCAAATAAACTGAGTAGTGATCGTTGGTGCTAATCCTTTCCACGACATGCGCCCATAAACAGAACTGTATGTTGCCCCACCTTTTTTCTTGTGACAAGGCAAAACCAATTCTTCAGGCCAATCTCTCCAGGTACCATTTGGAATTGATGCACGTATTCTCTGCATATTCTTTTTAGAAAGAGATGGTGCTCTATGCAATATATCTGTTTGACACACTTCGCCTGCTTTAATTCGAGGCAAATTATATATTATCTGCTTCACTGTGACATAATTATTTTTATGTGTAGGTGCAATAATAGATATTTTCTTCTTTTTTGAAGCTAATAATATCAATCTGCGCCTTCTTTGTGCCACCCCATAATCTGCCGCATTAACCACCGAATACGATACATAATATCCTAATTCCGTCAGTTTAGACACAAAGTCGGTGAATACTTTTTCCTTTTTAAGTTCTGGTACATTTTCCATTGATACAATATGCGGTTTACTTTCTTCAACTATTCTTGCAAATTGATACAGTAAACTCCAATCCTTGTGTTTTTGCCTGTTTCCTTTATCTTTCTGATGATTGGAAAATGGCTGACAAGGGGCACATCCAACAAGAATTTTTGTATCATATCCCTTTAAAAGCTTTTTTATATCTTTTCCCGTTACTTTTTCAATACTTTTATTAATAAAAGCGGTATCATTACTATGTTCATATGCGTATTTACAGGAAGAATCAAGATCAATTCCTGCAACAACTTTTATGCCAGCACTCTGCAAACCACAAGTCAACCCACCTACGCCGCAGAACAAATCGACAGCTCCTATTGACACAGAATCTTCCTCCTTTCTCTCTCATTTACCCTCTTGCAGTAAAATAAAGAGTTTGATCAAATCTACGCTCAGGACGCAGACGTTCTATGTAACCGGGTTCAATAATTTCTTCAATCACATTTTTGTTGAGTGCCAAATTCATTATTCTATCGGTTGTAACATATTTTCTCCAAAGTGAACCGCCAATTGCAAATTCTTTATCTGTTTGATTGCCAAAAGCCATTTGCCTGTAGATATCGACAACCCGAATTTTCCCTGATCTGCTTAACTCCCACAAGCATCTTGCAAGCCTTGCTGATGCTCGCATCCCACGCTTCATTGTATCAGATGGTTGATCTGAGCCATCAAGGAACAACCTTGAAAAAGCATAATCACTCCAAACCACTATATCAAAAGCTTGATCTGCCAGCACTGGCGATTGCCCTTGCGTTTTCCATAATGTCTGCATTAGCAATGGTTTTTGATGAGTATAATACCTTTTTTCGAAAGTATTAATTGCCGCAATTAGCTGTGGCATCTTGTGTGTCATTTCATAATCATTGTCCCACATTTGTATTGATGAACAAGCACCCTCAAATATTTCACGAATAGCTCTATTATGATCTTTCACAGAATCAAACATTCCCAAAGCACAATAAGATGTGGTTGCAGAACGAACAACGATTTCGCTACCCCATTTCGCCTCTGGCTGTTCACTGGTTTGAGATGTGGGAAGAACAGTTAATTTAACTTCAAGCGGAGCGAGAAAATTTCCGTCTGTATCTTTTATCACTAAATCAATTCCATCTATGTCATCAAAAGAATACTGCTGATATGGTTGATATACTGATTCAAAACTAAAATACAGATCATCTAATGATCTTGCTCCGGAATTAAACACTTGGGAAAGAGGGATTTCAGTTGGCACTACCTTAATCTCACCGTCGACAATATCCAGCTTGATATATATGGCAGAAATGTTCTTGTCCAACATATAACTTGCAGTAGCTGCTGGAAAGCTTGAATTAAAACAGTTTTTTCCCCAATGATCATCAACAGAACGATTTGAATGTGATATACCGAATAAGCCGTTTGGCATCATAGTGACCCCCTCTATGTAAAATAAGCAAATTTATTTCTAAATATGACGTCAACATCTTGACGTCAACAATAATTAGAGTTATAATAATGATATATAAGTATATCATATTTTTTGAGATTTGTATAGGGGTGTGTAAAAAAATGAACAAAATTGTCGATTTATTCTCTGGATGCGGTGGCATGTCCCTTGGATTTCAAAATGCTGGTTTCGAAATCATTGGTGCTTTTGAGCTATGGGAAGCTGCTGCAAAATGCTACGAAAGAAATTTTAATCACCCACTTTTCCGTACCGATTTATCAAATGTAGAAGCAGCAGTAAAAACAATAAAATGTTTATCTCCCGATATTATCATTGGTGGGCCTCCATGCCAAGATTTTTCACATGCCGGGAAGCGAATTGAGGCCGGAAGAGCAAGCCTTACAAGTGCATATTCTGAAATCATCAGCAGAATATTACCATCATATTTTGTAATGGAAAATGTTGATAGAGCACAAAAAAGCAATGCATACGCACAAGCAAGAAATAATTTTAAAAATGCCGGATACGGATTAACTGAAATCGTATTGGATGCATCGCATTGTGGAATCCCGCAAAAAAGAAAAAGGTTCTTTTGTATCGGTGCACTCAACCAAAGTGATGATTTCCTAACAGATTCGCTTCTTTCAAGGGTTTCAGAAAAAGAAACAACTTTGCGTGACTATTTTGGAGATGGCTTGGATTTCGAGTTTTATTATCGTCATCCTCGCAATTATAGTAGAAGAGCTATTTTTTCAATTGACGAACCTGCTCCAACTATGAGAGGGGTAAATAGACCCGTTCCCAAAGGATATCCAGGCAACCCCAACGATGCATGTAAGCTTAATGACTCACTAAGAGCATTGACAACAATTGAGCGTTCTCTTATTCAGACTTTCCCGCCGGAATATAAATGGCTCGGTAACAAAACTGATATGGAGCAGATGATTGGCAACGCAGTTCCTGTCAAACTTGCTGAGTTTGTTGCATCCTCTCTAAATCAATGGATTTTATCAAAGCAAGAAAGAATTCTCCTTGACAGTTCAAAATTGACTGCTTGGCTTGTTGATGTCAACGAATATACTAAGCGATCTGCAACTGATATTGTTTCAAGAATTCGCAGAGCAGATTCAATTATGCATATTGATAGCGTTCCTGACTCATTCTACATATATAAACTGGAGCAAACCAAAGAATACCAAAGCATTTCAACCTCTGTGCGTTCTCAAATTAAAAAAGCCATAACTCTTTACTCAAATTATTGTAATACTTACACAGCAAATACAACTTCTTGAATTTACAACAAAACGCTCCCTGCTAAGAGCTTGCTTATGCACACTCTATGTAGGGAGTCTTTAATATTTACAACCGATTTATTATCAGAAACGTGCTTTTTCCGTGATACCACCGATGAATATGATGTCTATGGAATTATCGTTCTGTACTCTTATCTGCTCTACTATCTGCCTGACGATTGCATCATTATATTCGGTCATCGGTGTATCTGATGAATAGGCTAATAAAGCTGAGCGTTTGAATATAGCTGGATGACAAGCCTCCTTTTCCATCAATCCTTCCGTTTTTGCTTTTTTGTTCAAGAAAACGATTTATAATACAACTGTCAACCTTTCTTATTTTTGTGCTCCCAATCGTAGGTATTAAATGTGTGTCAGCAAGAAACTGATATTTAGCATACGTCTGATCCTTCAGCTTTATTCTGTTGCTCTGTAACCAGAGAAACAAAACCTCTCTAAAGCTAATTTCATGATCGCCTTGCGGAAGTGCGTTTTTAGAAAGTTGTTCACTTACTTCGTTCAGTTTCTTTTTTACCTCAAAATATGTTTTTCCGTAAACAGAACCATACTTGGCTTTACCTAAAGAATCATAGCCCCTAATAAATCGACCTTCCCATCGATTATCCTTTCTTTTGTGAATGTTTTCTCCGCGCCTTGGCATGCTGATTACCTCCTTATTTGTTTTTTTGACCAGCTTTTTGACCATGAATGGATAAAAAGCTATATCACGACTCCCTTTTAATTCGATTTTTTGCCTATAAAACCGACATAATTATGCAACAAATTTTCGAATTTTGACAAATATCCATTGACAACGTAGGTGTCAATGCGTTATAATAAGTCAAATAATGTGGGTAAGTGTATTTTCTTTGAATAGAATGTTCTACGAAATGACGGTCTGTTTTTCTTTTTGAAATGCAGGCTTTATTTTTTTGTCTTAAAGAGATTGATTATTGCTTTTTCTTTTTTCTCTGCATATCTGATTGCAGTGACCGCACCGCCAGATTCTCGATATACACACGAAATTACGAAGTCGCTATTATCTATCATCCAACAATTCCGCTTTTCAATTGCCGCTTTATAATGAACATCTGCAAGCTCTGTCGGAATAATAACATCATCATACATTTGCTCATAATACTCTTTGTTCGTATTTAACTCGCTTGAGAAATATGGCTTAACGAGGATTAATTTTGTATCTTTATGTATTCGTTTGGCTTTGCGTACTGATGATGAAAATTTTGAATCCGTTTCCCCCATGCCACCGACATAAAATATGTCTACACAATTATTCGTAATCAGATATTCAATATAATCATCGAGCTGTTTATCAATATCTCTATACTGTTCCCTATGTCCAAAACAACAAGCTTTCATATTTTCATCCGCTTTATCAAATCAATTTGCAGGCGCACATACGCTATTATGGATTTAATTCTATCATAGTCGCTTATAAAAGTCAATGTTAGTAGGTATAATATCTACAATAGAATAGGTGGTGTAGATATGATTGATTCGGAAAAACTGCTCTCCGGCATGGGAGCGCGTATTGTTGAACGACGTAAACAGCTTAATTTATCTCAAGAAGAATTAGCCGAAAGAGCCGAAATTTCAGTACAAATGCTTTCTACAGCAGAAAGAGGGGCAAAAGCAATTCGCCCGATCAATCTGTTGAAAATAAGTCAAGCATTGAATATAAGCTCGGACTACCTTTTAACAGGAAGCGAAACAAGCATTGACAATTTCTTGCTTGAGAGCAAATTAAACTCATTAAATCACAAGCAAAGAGTCGCACTCGAAAATATTATAGACAATTTCATTTCGGTATGTAAAAAATCAGAAGATGAGGATTAATCTCATCTTCTGATTTTTTATACGAATTCTTTTAATATTCGCCTTATCGGATGATCCTTTACCATTAAAGCAACCATTAAAGAGCCAAATACAAAAAGAATCGGTAAAAGAAAAGCTGTGCCGTTCTGCCAATAATTTAGGACTTTAATCATATCATCATTTGACTGCACAAATCCAAATTGATTCATAATTATGATTGCCGATGAAATGAGTATTGATAACAAAACAATTCCTTTGAATACAAAAGAACTATACCAGAGAAAAAAATATTTTGGTCGACAAACGACAGAAAGAAAAAATGGTAACATTACTCCCGATAATCCGATAAAAACTAAGCCTGCATTTGAAACACCGGACACGTCACTCAATATGTTCGGCAAAGGAAATACCATAAATTCTTTCACTTCCCCTCCACTAATAAGAGTAGCTAACACATGCCCACCTTCGTGCAAAAAGGGATAAATAAAAATTGCAACAATTAACCCTAATGCTGTCATTGATATTATTTTTAGTATATCTTTTATACAATCACCACCTTTGCCTATATTCTTCCTGATTTTTTGCGAAATAAACGGAGAGAACCATCTTGTTCTCTCCCCTATATTTGTTTTCTTTCTGTAGATAATCGTAGCTTAGTTAGATTGGGTACTTCACTTTCTCGGTTCATCATGAACCGAGGGGCAGTCCACCGAATAGGCAGACCGCTCCCTTGGTGTATTGGTCTGTTTTTTCAAAAGTTAAGACGACAATTTGAGCGTATATAAATTGCTCGAATTGCCGCCTTTTCCTCTGTATCGGCTTTCCCGTATAAGGAAACCAGCCCTTTGCAGATCGTCAAGCGCGCGTTTGACAGTACTGCGTGAAAGCTTGGTTTCATAAGCAATGGTTGGTATTGCCGGATAACACTGCCCGTCTTTATTGGCACGGTCGGAAAGGTACATATACACCGTCACAGCCCTTGACGGCAAATCGCTCTGATATAAAAAGGATAATCTGCTCATCGCTCAGCACCTCCGTTTTCATGGTGAATCGGAGTTCTGCGGGAGGACGGCGCACGGTTGGATTGATATTGTGTTTGACCGCCGCCTACGGGAATATCCTCGCTTTCGGGAGCACCGGGAAGAGGATCATCTTCGGCTTTTGGCTTTTCCTTTACTTCCGAATGATATTTCTTGAAAATCTCATCCTGCAAAGTATCCTTTCCGGCATACGCTACCTTGCGGTTGCCTTTATCGGCAACGGAATATTCCTCGCCAAATTTGATACCCCATTTGAAGAAAAGCTTCAGCTTTACTATCATTGGGTAAAAGCCTGTTTTCATAACGATAAATTGGCCTTTTGGCATAGATTTGAGTTCATCGGGTGTCATTAAGGCTCGCTCAATCATCTGAATTGACTGTGAGGGATCGTTCTTGCAACGGCTGACAGAACCGCTTTGAACGGTTCGACTTCCCATTGCTTTGGACAGCACCTGTGCCGATTCGCTGTTTGGTGCAAAGCCACCGAAGATGGTGAGCTGCGTATTGTCGGTGATAATTTCAGAGCCTTCCTTGCCGTAGTTTTTGTCAAGCTGTGCAAATGACTGAATGATGGCACAAATGGACACACGGCGGGAACGGGAGGCAGAGAACATCATCTCGGCAGACTCAATTTTCGGCAACGTGCCGAACTCGTCCAGATACATCATGACACGGTTTTTTAACTTGCCGCCTTGCTCATCGGCTACGGCAAGAATTTCACGGTAAAGCTGTTGAATAATTAGCGACACCATAAAATATTTACTCGAATCTTCTTCGGGCATGACAATAAAAATAGCGGATTTTGTGTTGCAAAATTTTTCAGCATCAATGGCAGTATCAAAGCACAATATCTGTTCAAGCTCCGAATCGAGAAAAGCGTTTAAGCGGGACAGTGCTGTTGACATGACAGAGTTCATCGATTGCTCACTGGTATTAAGTGCTGCGCCGGCAAACCATTTGGCTTTATGCTCGGGAGGTAATTTTTCAATAATTAGCTGGAACTGATTCTTGCCCTTGACTTTGGTAGGTGCAAGCAACTCTTGTATTACTTTGAAAACAGATACAATATGCCGCTGTTCGGGAGGACAGAGTTCCGCTATCAATAATATGGTTGCCGTGAGCAGACCCTCTGCTGCATCATAGAAGTAGGCATTTTGACCGAATGAAGCTGCATCCATGCCGGAGAGGATAATGGTCTTGCTGATTATCTTCGCATATTTCTCGGCTTTTGCTTTGTATGCAAGACAATCGGGATTCTCTTTATATAAATCCTGATACTTATTCACAAGATGTAAAAGGTTGTTGCCATCGCTTCGTGTCGGGTTACGCAAATCAATAACCGCAACACTGTAGCCGTAATATTCTTTAGCAATATTACCGTAGTTGCGGTATAGGTCACCTTTGGTATCTGAGGTGATGAAGCTCATTCCGGCGGCACAGGCATATTCGAGGTTGGGATACAACCAGTATGCAGTTTTACCGACACCGGCAGCACCGATCATCAGTGCATGAACATCGCTGTCATCAATAAGTGCAGTGGTCGGTGTTGGCTTTTTATTTTTCTTCCCGAATGTAAACGGCTCGGCGGAAGATTTACAACCAACAACTATGCCTTGTGCGGTCGGCATATTTTCGCCTTTACGCCATTGTTCCGGTGTATATGGTATATGCTTGTAGGTTTTATAGATTTCCTCTTTTCTTGCCCAGCGTGCAGTGCCGTGCTGGCCGTCACCGACCGTCTTGTTTTTAATGTTGTTCAGATTGTAGATGTGTGCCAGCAGGGATATTAAGCCAAGCACGGTAAACATCACAGCGGCAATAAGGACAAGTGTTGCAATTGGACTCATGTATTTTCAACTCCTTAAAAAAATATGACCGCACTGTTTTGCAACAGCACGGTCTTCCGTTTGTTATTCATTACCATCTTTTCATACAGTCCATATAATTTTGCTCTGCTTTTTCCCAATTGATAATTTGCAGCCAATCGTCAATATAATCGGCACGGACATTATAATGCTTTAGATAATAAGCATGCTCCCACACATCAATAGCCATTACAGGACACAGATTTTGCTCAATCGGCGAATTCTGATTTGCCGTGGTGATAATACGCAAATTTCCTCTGTCAAGCGCCAGCCATGCATAGCCTGAACCAAACACAGACAGAGCAGCCTTTTTAAATTCATCACGAAATGCACCGAAGCTTCCGAATCGGCGATTGATCGCGTCAGCAAGTTTTCCCGATGGTTCCGTCTGAGTTGGGTTTTGCAATCCGTTAAAAAAGAATCGGTGGTTATACACACCTCCAGCATTATTTCTAACCTCTGATTGCAATTTTTGAGGAAGCCGGGAAGAATTTCGTATCAATTGTTCAAGGGAAAATTTTTGAAGCTGCGGATGTTCCTTGAGCGTATTGTTCAGATTGTTAATGTAGGTTTGAAGATGCTTGTCGTGATGCAGTTGCATGGTTTTCTCATCAATAAACGGTTCAAGTGCATTATAGTCATATGGTAACGGAAGATTAACAAACGGATAATGTTCGTTATCCAAATTCTCACCTCCGCAAAAAGCATTTATTCCAGTATATGACCGAATTTCTCCGTTTGTTCCTGTTCCTGCAAGGACACAAAGGCATTCAGCCGTACAGCGTCCAGACCGATTTCAAGCATATTTTCAATTTGCTTTGCTGCTTCCGACTTGGTGAGAATTTTGTCAGCAGAATAATTTCGTATGAAGTCTTGAAGCTTCTTTTCCATATCGTTTATACGGTTGGCATAACCGTTTCGGTCATGATTGGGCTTGTACATTTTAAGCATTTTATCGGTATACCAATCTTCAAGCAATTTAACACCGAATTGTCGGTCACGGATTATGGCGAAAGAAAGAGCGCACCTTGTCATTTCCAAAGTGCGCTCCTGAATTGATATTGTATTTTCGGGACTTATATTTTTGAGTTTTCCGATACAGCCGGACAGCTTTGCCGTTGTCTGTTCCATCAACTTTTGCGGATATCTTTTGAGCTGTTCATATTCTTCCGACCACTCAATTTTTTCGTCCGCAAGGCTGTTGCAGAAATCCTTGACATATTCCATGTTCGGATGCTCAGAAGCAGAAATGGGTATAATGCCGTTTTTGGCTTTCAGCATTTCGTTCCAATCCTTATATTGCGGAGATTCACGGTAAACTTTGTAATCGCCGATTTCGTGGAGATGTTCTGCAATGCGATAGCAGGCTTCAATTCCGGCAGCGTCATGGTCCAGACAAAGCATGACCGTGTCAATGTTCGGATTGAGCTGTAACACTTTTACTGCGGCATGATCGGCAACACAGCAGAGTGACACATAGCTGTGCTGCTCCCAATTTTTCGAGTGCAAGGTCAAGTATGACAATAAATCTATCGGGGCTTCAAAAACATAGAGTCGGTTTGATGTGCCTGTATGATGAAAGCTGTAATCGGCATTGCAGCCCTCAATATTGCCCTTGTAGCTGCTGCCCTGATAGGTACTACGCTTATGAGCGTGTTTTAGAATTCCGTTTTCATCCTTGCCCACAAAGACGGCATTATGATGTTCGGTGTCTTCATACAGCATGCCGTTGTGGGCAAAGTAATGAATGATGTCACGGTCAATAAAACGTTGCTTCAAAAGATATGCAAACACCCTGCGCATATCGCTATTGGCTTCGGGTAGCACAAACGGCTTGACCGATTTCTGCTGTTTTACAGTTGCTGACGGTGCAAGCGGAATATACCCACTGCCGAGTAGCATCTGCACCGCATCGGGAAAATCAAGATTGTAAAAACGGCGGACAAAATCAATGGCTTTGCCGCCAGTCTGTTCGTAATGGTGATACCACTGATTCTGTCGAATCGTCACCTTTGCACTGCCATCACGCCACTCCCACTCACTGCCGGAACGCTTTAGCTTTTCGCCACGACTGCGGAGGAATTCTTCAAGATCTGCATTTTGAGCCTGCTCAATCTGCTCCGGTGTAAAATGAATATATGGCATATAACTTTCCTTTCCTGTTTATTCTAATCGCTGACCGTGGGCTTGGCGTTTTTCATCCTCAACACGGCGTATTTTTCGGTCTGTGATCCCACGTCCGCCGCGGCGATCATCTTCAAGCTTGTTTTGAATGATACGGCTCATGTGATTAAATAGCCGAAGCACACCCATGCAGGCAGCATAGTTTTTATGATGACGATAGCTTTTTAACATGTTTGCGGCATACGCATTGCCTTGCTCAGCGGAAGCCGTAAGCAGGACGATTGCTTTTTCTGTGTCCTGTTCCACATCACTACCGTATAGATACAGCTTGCCGAGAGCAAATTGTGCCCACTGATTCCCTTGCTCAGCTGATTGTTCCAGATACCACACGGCACGGTCAATATCTTTCGGCATATCTTCATCGGTGAGATAAAATTTGCCCAGCAGATACTGTGCAAACGGATTGCCTTTACCCGCCGCACGGGTAAGGTATTCAACAGCTTTCTGTGGATTTCGTATTGCCGAATCACCGCTAAGTAGCAGCTTGCCGAGAACATATTCAGCTGCTTCAAAACCACGGTCGGCGGAAGCTTTCAAGAAATTTAGTGCTTTTTCTATATCTGTCGGAACATCCTTGCCGTCAAGATACAGCTTTCCGAGTGTATATGCCGCATATTTGTTATGCTGATTTGCGGATTTTTCAAGCAATTCAACCGCCTTATCTATATCTTTCGGCACATCCTCACCTTTGAGGTATGTCTTGCCGAGCAGATACTGTGCGTAGGAATTGTTTTGTTTTTCGGCTTCTTCCAGCCAGCGGAAAGCATAAGGCACATCCTTTGTGACACCTTCTCCACGCAAAAACATTTTGCCGAGCTTGTACTGTGCAACTGTGTAATTATCCTGTGCGGAGGAGATCAGCCACTCCACAGCTTCATCAACATTGTAATGAGCAGATTCTTTGTCAAGGCAGATTTTTGCAAGGTGATATTTATCCCACTTGTTTTTCTTCGGCTTCAAAATTAACCGTTCATACTCATCGGGCGGAGGCGGAGGTTCGGCGGACTCGGTTTCGGTGTCTGTCGGTTCCGGCTGCTGCTCGTCTGTAATATCGTCATCTTCAAAGCTCTGACGGTCGAGGACGATATTCATAGCTTCCTCAATGACCGCATTTCTGACAGGCTTGAATTCCTCGTTTTGTGACAGCGGAATCTGCGAAGGCATTTCATCGGTATAATTACGCAGTATTTCAAACCTTTGCTCATACCACAAATCATATAATTCTTTGATACGTTCATCGGCGGATAGCTCGTCTACGATAGCGTCGACAACCGATTTCAGCTCCGGCTTCAAATAACCGTATTGCTTTTTGCCACTGTAATTTGCAAGCTTATCGGCAAGATGCAAAAACAGTTCTTCCACCTTCGGATTGTCATAGCCTTCTGCGTTTATCCTGCCGATAATATCCGCTATAATTTCACGGCTGCTCTGACGGAGTGTATCACGATATTCGGTCTGTCGCTTATATATTTCGATATTATCCTGTGCGAAGATTGACCGAGCAAGCGAGGAACGAATATTATCGATTCCTTTTTTCGTAAGAAAACCATCGTTTACAATATCCGAGTAAGCAATCAGATGGATGTGCGGATGGTGTGATTCGTTATGGAATGCAGCGTACCATTTGAAATCGCTGACCGGAATTTTAAGATTATTTGCAATAGCATTGGTCTGTGTGCGTAAAAGACCGTATTTGTTCGGTCATAATGGCGTATCAGCGTTTCGAAATCCTGATTTTCTATCACGGCATTGGCAAGACGGCTGTTGGTTTTCCAGATTAGATGGAACAGTCGGCGAATATCGCAGGGCTGTGAGGCAAAGCTTTTCTTGCCGCTTGAATAGCTGTAGCGTAACAGCTTCAGATAAGCACAGGCACGGCGGACATCATACGCTTCGGCTTTGCCCTTCATAATCTGTCGGATTTCTTTGTCCTCGGGCGGCTTCAACAGAATTTCGGTCAGCTCCATCTGTTCTTTCAGGTATTCGTCCGTGAATTCCTCTTGATTTATAAACCTTTTCAGCACATTGAAATCATCCCGTGAGTTAAGCGATAAAAAACCAAGCTCACGGATTACCGACAGTGGGCGTTCCTTCATGCAACGAAACAGATTTACCAGATCACCGTCGAAGTCGTTGTAAACCTCGAATTTGTCGGGAGGCTTGCCGAGAAGCACGGTGCCGGAGCCGCCGAAAACATCCACGAACCGGTCGCACCCAAGCGGCATGAGGGCAAGAATAATGCCGAGAATCGGAGCTTTGTTTCCAACCCAAGACACAGGGCTTTTGCAGGGATTTATTATGGTATCGATCGTAATCACCTCGTTTCGGGTGATAGCAGTCGTTTCACTTACAAAATGGCATAAAAATAACCGATACCATCTCGTTTATGAAACGATTGATATCGGTTTGTAAAATATCTATTTGTGGCGGTTACTGCCGCCTATAAAAATGCACATCATGGTCACGCCGAACATACCGCCGAGAACAAAGCAAATGATATTCCCGATCATAGGCTTTGCTCCATATGCTCAAAGGTTGAACAGTTATCGGCGGCGAATGTAGTGCCACCTTGCAAGATTCCGGCTTCGGTTAGCAATTCGTTGATGCCGTCAACCCATTCTTGAAAATCTCCGCCACAACCCTGTAAAATTAAGCCCTCATTACCTTTCATACGGCGAAGTTCATCGGTCGTAATTTTATTCAAGTGTCATACCTCCGTCCTGTTCTTCGGTAAAATCCATATTTATAAATTCATCGGCAGTCATCAGCTCACCGTTGAAATTGGGAGAGGTGTCCTCGTCCAGCTCTATATATCCGTTTTCATCAAATTCGAGAGCTTCTTTTAGCAAAACCGTGCCACCGTGATTGACTTTGACGCGAGGTTCAACCGTTACAAAGGTATCACCGTCATCGCTCTGCCGCAAATCGTATTTATACAATCCCGTTGGAACATCATTATCGGCAATTCTGCCGTTGGAGAAAAGTGCTACACGGTCAAGTATTTCAATGACTTCCAGCTTCTCATCGGTCATGCTCTGTGTTGATAACTCTTTTTTGGCTTCCGGCTCATTGTATGGCACAAGCTCATACAGCGAGCGTCCGCGTGCGGAAATAATGCCGTAATCGGTTGCCGTTGCACCGAGCCTTGATAGCAGTCGGTTGCCCTCATTTTCTGTAAGCAGGGTGTCGAGCCATTCACTGTCAAAGTGGCTATCAAGATGATGTCCGAGATACTGTTTAAAAAACTGATCACTGTTTGCAGGAGAGGAAGTCAGCTCATATTTCCAAAGATTATCCGCAATGGTTACAACCTCATCCATGCTTTTCGGATGCTCCGCTTCCAGCACCGCCTTGAATTTCACTTGATCTGTGGGCGACAGCAAAGATATATGACTTGCAAGACTATTAAGCTTATCAAAGTCATCCATATCGCCGAACATCTCCGATTCAATTTGCGGAATTGCCGATTCAAAACCGTAATACACGCAGTCGGTAATATCTCTTTCGTTATGCAGCCCGGCAATGCGATCGGCTTCGGCACGATCAATCGGGAGAGATATCCATTCCGCACTGTCGATTGTTTCCTCGGAATCACTCATGGGAGCTTCGGCAATCTGCAAGCGGAAGACATAACTTTCCGACTGATCCGATTCCGGCAAAGTTACGCCGTCATAGACCTCCGACAGGGTGTATTCACCGGCAACCACATAGTTCTTACCGACAAAAACACCGCCGTCATTTTTTCTCTGTAGCTTCCCAATTTGTGCTTTATCCAACAGATACAGAGACGATTCGGGAATTGCCGCAATATCTTCATTTAAATCGTTATCTATGACAAATTCGCCGAGCTGTTCATCCGAATATATATTTGAGATTACCGACATACCATCAAGCCCGTAGGTTAGATTGATGAGATCTTTCATTTCCATTAAATCGCCCTCATCCGAAAGAAAGCGTGGGGCAACGGCTTGAAGCGTCATAATCTCATCATTGTTCAGCTCAGCTATCCGTTTTGCAAAGAAATTCAGTTCCTCGATGGTCAACCCGTCAATGCGGACATTGTCAAGCTGCGGCAAAAGCTCACAGTTCAATATGCTGATATCCAAGTCGTTTCCATCTCTGCCGACACCACGGATACGTTGCAGAGCGTCACGGATTTCGTAATCCTCGGCAGGCAGCAGCATATCTGCATAGTAATAATCGTCAAAAATCCGATTGTTCGCCGACAACTCAATTTCCATTACTTTTTTGTCTGTCATTAACTCTTAACCTCCAATATTCCGTATTTTTCACAGGCGGCACGGATACGCTCTCCGATAGCGGAAATGACGGGAACAGAAACACTGTTACCCGCCATTTTGTAAAGCTGACCGTCGGCAATGCCGAGAGCCGCCGCTTTATTAAATTGTTCGTCCGTATAGCCTTGAAGCCGCCAGCATTCAATGGGCATCAATTTTCGCACTCTGCCTTTATGCCAGACCCCATGGCGGTCTTGTGCCGTGATTGTAAACATCGGCTCATTCGGCTCTTTCATCCGTCTGCCTTGCTGGCGAACCTTTGCTTTATCGGGTGTCAGTATGGCTCTCGGAGCATCCTCAACCAAAACACCGGAATGCTCACCCTTGTGCTTGCTAATTCCGCTGTCATGTCGGGCGGTGATGCACCGTGCCTGATCGGTGATAGTGGGGTTTGGGTTCATGTCTATAAAATACAGCCCCGTTTTACCGCCCCAATTATGCATAGCTATGCATAATTGGGGTTATGAAAAGTAAGTGAT
>ENA-UOOH01001291-UOOH01001291.1-fermentation-metagenome-genome-assembly--contig:-NODE-1291-length-24677-cov-5.457558_pt1 | contig 24677 bp, 15 predicted proteins | sample MGYA00245778_ERZ724025 | MGnify/ENA primary metagenome ERZ724025 (study PRJEB28704, sample SAMN03018313) | fermentation metagenome | biome: anthropogenic terrestrial biome; feature: soil; material... | reverse complement strand
ATGCAGGACTTGATCCTAAAAGATACTCAACACATAAACTCCGGCACACTGCTGCGACATTGATGTACAAATATGGTCATGTTGATATCAGAGCACTTCAGGAGCTACTTGGTCATGAAAGCATAGCAACAACAGAAATATACACCCATTTAGGCGAACAAGAGCTTAGAATTGCTGTTGAAAGCAACCCCCTATCAAATTTCGATGCACAAAATAGCAGAAAATAGATAGAAGTAATAACATCCCTTTTATTAATAAAACAGATATCAACCAACATTTATAACATGATGAGTCTGGTGAGATATGTTTTGATAACTATTGACTGTAAGTACATCGTATATTAAGATATATATAGCTTGCAAAAAGTTACATTCAAGCGAGATGTATGAATGTAACCAGATTTATGCTATATCCTATTAAGGGTAGCTATATGGCTTGATTACTATAATAATATAAAATCAGTTATGCGATGATGAGAAGAGTAAGTTGTTGATGTCTTTTACAGAGAACTCCCAGACCGCATGGGCGAGCAGTAAACGCAATTTGTGACCAGTCGGTAAGCTGAGAAGGAGTAAAGAACAAATAACCGAAGATGGTCTCAGAGCTTTCGCACCGAACAGGTGGGACATTTCCTCTTTGCTATGAATAACCACTTCTCAGTGGATGTGTCACCCAACCTTTTTAGACTGCGACGGGTGCTCCCGTTATAGTGCCGGAGAATGGCGTGTAAACCGCATTTTTCAAAAAGGGATATTCCTTAACACAAAAGGAATACCCTTGATTCAGAAAGGTGTGTCCTCTTACATTAGTTCTTGCTGAGGTTGGTGCTGTGAAGCATCAATGAACCGGGGTGGTAACACGGGGTATCATGCTCTCGTCCCCAGGATATTTTTCCTGGAGGTGAGAGCTTTTTTAATGTGCATTTTGTTTAATATTTTGTTAATCTAAATCAATTAATTAATCAATTAAAAAATGAGGTGAGTTTATGAATATTCTAATAGGAAATGCATGGCCTTATGCAAATGGTTCTTTGCATATCGGTCATATAGCTGCATTATTGCCAGGAGATGTACTGGCAAGATATTTCAGAGCAAAAGGTGATTCAGTGTTTTTTGTTTCGGGCAGTGATTGTCATGGTACACCGGTCGCAATCAGAGCCAGACAGGAAAACAAAACACCCGAAGAAATAAGTGACTATTACCACAACGATTTTACCGACTGTTTTAATCGGCTTGGGTTTTCTTATGACCTATATGGAAAAACATCCAGCAGCGAACATAAATGTTTTGTTAAAGATTTTCATAAGAAACTCTATAATGGCGGATATGTCTATGAGAAAAGCACTCCACAGGCATATTGTGACAAATGCAAACAATTTTTACCCGATCGATTTGTAAAAGGTTTATGCCCCCATTGTGGTAAGTTCGCAAGAGGCGACCAGTGTGAAGCGTGCGGAAATGTGCTGGAACCAGAAAACCTGTTTCAAGTAGAATGCAGCATTTGTGGAAAACCACCTGAATTCCGGTCAACTGATCATCTTTATCTGGCTGTCACCCGTATGAAGGATGAGTTAGAAAGATACATTAAGAGTCACAGCGACTGGAGAAAAAACGCTTATGAAATGTCAAAAAGGTATATTCATGAAGGGTTACGTGACAGAAGCCTGACCCGGGATCTGGATTGGGGTATTGATGTCCCGAAGGATGGATTTGATGGTAAAAGAATATATATCTGGGCTGAAAATGTTCTTGGATACCTTTCGGACTGCTATACACTATGCCAACAGCAAGGAATTGACTTTTATGAATTCTGGAACAGCTCAAGGCAATATTATGTACATGGTAAGGATAACATACCTTTTCATACAATTATTCTGCCTTCACTGCTCTTAGGCCGCACCGATATCAAGTTTAAACTCCCCGATGATATTATATCCAGCGAATATCTGACACTTGAAGGCAGGAAAATTTCCACAAGCGGAAATTGGGCAATATGGGTGAAAGATATTATTGAACGATATGATTCTGATACCATCCGTTACTTTCTGATCGGCAATGGTCCAGAAAAAAGAGATACTGACTTTACCTGGAGGGAATTCATTAACAGCCATAATGGAGAGCTTTTAGGTGCTTACGGAAATTTTGTGAACCGTAGTCTGGTGTTTATTCAGAAGTATTTTGAAAACGAGGTTCCGAATGCACAATGTAACCAAAATATTTTGAAATCGTTAAAAAAACTATATCCTTGCATCGGAGAGCTTATAGAACAGGGAGACTTCAAGGAAGCACTGGATACGATCTTTGCATTTGTGCGGACAGCAAATAAATACTTTGATGAGGAGCAACCGTGGATTACAATAAAGAGTGATTATAAAAAGTGCAAGGAAACTCTGAATACCTGTGTGCAGATTATCGCTAATCTTTCACTGCTGCTTGACCCATTTCTGCCTTTTTCATCTGCAAAAATTCGAAACATATTAAAAATTGAAAAATTAGTCTGGCAGTGTATAGAAGTTCCAGCCAACCTGGAGCTTGGGCAGGTAGAAATTCTTTTTGAACGGATTGATAAAAAAGTTATACAAGAGGAAGAGACAAGGCTAAAAGGGCTGTAAGCATTACTCATCTCAGTTTCCATACTGACCTTCAACATAAGGTAATATGACTATTTTACTTCATCCGTAAGCATGTTCCTCAGATTTTGGATTCAGTTTTGCGCAAATTCTGCAAAAAAACGGCGAATATCTGGATATTTAATGTTTTTTTGCAGGAGAATGCGCAGGGAAATGAGTTAAAAGATGCGTGTGTGACTTTTCGAGTGCACTCCTAATGATTGCTAATTATTACAACCAAAACAAAGGAGGTGCTCGTGAACTATTTTGTATTAAGGCTTAACAGGGAGGTCTCGCATATACCATAAAACGTATCTCCTTTACATTTTTTCTAATATTCTAATTCTAACATATTCCATTTTTCTTGTATCCTGGCTTTTGGCGTATGCAATAGAGCGTTTTGAATAATCAATGCCGGTTACATCATATCCCATATCCGAAAACCGTTTTGTGTAAAGTCCCGGTCCGCAGCCGAGGTCGAGGATTTTTCCATTCGCCGGAATGACTCCTGAGAGCCATTTTACCGAACGCTCTATGTAACTGTGTTTTCGGCTGGCTGCATCCCAATCGGGGTTCAAATGTGTTTCAAGCATGCCTTTTGAGATATGCACGTCATCCCAAAATGGTTCAAAGCTGCGTTGCCAAAGCACGGGTTTATTCAACAAATGAAATAACTTATCAATCATTTACTTATCTCCCATTTCATAGATTTTTTGAAGTCTTTTTACTTGCTCTTCTTTAACTTCGGGTGATTCTGTGAATATATGGTCTTGCACTATTCTATAGCCAAATATTATAAGAATTATTTTCTGTATATATTTATTAAAATCCTGCGGAATCTCCATATATTCCGAAATACCCTTTATATAAGCTGGGATTAGCCTGCAGAAATATTCATGCAAATCTTCGGTTTTAATATCATCGTAGATAAGGCTTGCTATATCCTCCCCTAAATATCCAAATCCAGCACAGTCCCAATCAATCAGGCGTATTTTCCCGTCTGACAAGAATATATTCTCTACCCAAAAATCTCGGTGGCATAACACCACAGGCAGGTGTTTTAGAGAATTGAATAAAGCTTCTCTATTATCATCAATATCATAAAGCATCTGTTTTAAATATTCAGGTATGTCGCATTCCTTGGAGCGAAGACAGCCATATTCAAACGATTTGCCTTTATAAAGCTGTATTTTGCCAATTTTGAGCATTTGCTTTAAGAATCTAGGTAACCGGCATTGAGCAGAGGTAAGAAATTCATATGAAAATGTCTGCGCATGCCATTGTTCAAAATTTTTTCTGATAGCGTCGGGCTCGCTCAAAAAATTTGTGTCCCTTAACATTTCCGGATGCTTGTATATTGATCCAACTTTCTTATAATGCCATATTCATCTTTGTGTATTTGCTTGATTATATAATGATTCATTTCTTAATCCTTCCATTTTTCTTATTTTGCTTGCAACATTGAGCTTTCATTTTCCTGCACTCTGGTTTGAGGATTTAAATGATAAGATTCCTCAACCAAAAAGCATATAAATAGTAAGACCGAAGGGGAAATGGAGCGCTGTTGTCGCATTACGAATAACTAAATTGTTTTGTTGTATGAACATTCAATTTCCTCCGTATTGCAGGAGGGCTAAAGTATAGTCACCCTCCTTGCTGCATCAAAGAACCCATTAGCATATGGAAAATTGTGAGCCTCAGCATGAATCGGAAAAACCTTATCATCAACTCCCGTTTCAACAAAGCGTTTATAATTATCTGTTGGATTTATCCAAAGGTCATTTGCAAATACCGTTACCCCAAAGATTCCCTTCATATAATCATAAGTGCTTTTCTTTTTTGCCATAATAATTACACTCCTCATACTTCAAACGATTAGATTCTTAACCTAAAAATAAATACAAAAATCCCGCAGATAACGACCACCTGCGGGTTAAAAGAGACAATCATCCTACTGATGTGTTTCTCTTCAACATGTATGAAAGCAACAAAAAAACACGCTACCAATGCGTGTTGTTACTTATTATATACACGATTCAGGGCTGGTCGCAAGCTCTGCTTGCTGCTTGCCCATACCACCTAGTTGCTCGAAAGAAGCTGCATAGGTAACACAAACAAAACCTATTACAAGGTATTCTGCGTACCTGTGCCAATATTAAGTTAGTTTAAAATCACCTCAACATTTTTTACAGACATTAAAACAACTCCTTTCGCACAAAAATCTAATACTTGCAGCATGCTGAATCAATTTTATTATATGAACGATTCCAAACATTGTCAACGGGGATTTTAATTTATAGTTGTTTTTTACAATACACTCATCAGGGGGTAAATATTTCTACCACAAAAGTGTGCAGGCACACGAATTGAACCCATAAAATTGTTTCCTATATCTGCGTCACAAATTCCAAGTACCTACATCAGTCTTTCAGTTTCTCTTCGATTAGCTTATCAGTATTCTTATTTAAGATTGCCTGGCGGTCAGCAATCGTTTTAATGTTTTTCCTGGCCAGACCAACATTTTTTTAAAAATAGTCAGTGCTAGAGAGCCCGTTTTTTTCACAAAATGAATGAATATCCCGTCATTGCCGAAAGGATTATCTTCTACCAGATAGGTCCAGGTGGATGACGGTCCTTTCAGCCCTTCTTTTTGAAGATCTATTCCGATTTCTGTAACTTCAGCTTCTTCAAAACACCTAATGATTGCTTCATTGATGGATTCGAGTACCTCATTAAACAGCGGAATAATCGTCATATGGAACTCATCCACAGGGTTTTTCCCGGCAAATCCAGTAAGATGAATGCCTTCCCGGATGGAACCCACTTCCTCCAGATAGCTTGACCAGCCATCATTCAAGTGATAAAGAGCAATATCTCTTTCTACCCTTTGCATCACTTCTTCTCCATATCTCTTTTCAAGAAACAGAAAGCGGGGTTGGTTTCGGAGAATACTCCCCTTTCCATTAAGCAATGCTTCTTTCAGTTCTGAGATAATACGCCTTTGGTGTTCCAGAATATAATTATACTTTGTCAGGTTTTTTCTGATTTCCAGGTTCTGGCCTTCTATCACCCTTTGGATATGTTCGATCGTTTGGCTGAAAGCTTTCTCCTTAATCGGACCGTCCTGACGCAAATCCCAATATTTTTCCGGAAGAGCGTCTATAATGCCGTATCGTTTGAAAAGAGGATCCTCAAGGCTTATAAAAAAGCGGGAGCTTCCCGGATCCCCCTGCCTGCCGGCTCGCCCCCTCAGCTGATTATCAACCCGTCTGCTTTCATGCCTGTTTGTACCGATCACATAAAGACCGCCTAAGTTAACAACAATATCCTTCCTCTCCTCGTTCTTCCCGCCAAGCCTGATATCCGTACCCCGTCCAGCCATGTTGGTGGAAACGGTTACTGCTCTATAATCACCTGCTTGAGCTATCAAATCAGCCTCAGCTTCATTATTCTTAGCATTTAGTATCTGACATTTTATTCCTTTTCTTAGAAGCAAGGCGGATAATCTTTCAGATTCCTCCACACTTGAGGTTCCAATCAGCATAGGCCGTCCGGTGGCATGGACAGAACTGATTTCTTCCAGAAGAGCTTTTTCTTTTGCTTCCCTGTGAGTAAATATCAAATCAGGTTCGTCAATGCGGATGCAGGGATGATGTGTTGGAATCTGCACAATATCACGCTTGTAGAGGCTGATAAATTCATCCCGTGAAGTTTGTGCCGTGGCAGTCATACCAGCCATTTTTGCGTACATGCCCATATAATTGGCAATCGTGATGGTATCCAGAATTCTTCCCCTTAGGCCACCGGTGACCCCTTCCTTTGCCTCTACTGCTTCCTGAAGACCGTCAGGCCAGTGCCGTTTATCGGCAACTCTTCCGGTAAACTCGTCCACCAGCTCAATTCGGTTGTCCCTTACAATATAATCCACATCTCTTTTTAACAAAACACGAGCATGCAGAGCACAGTTTATCAGTGTCAGCCATTCATAATTCTGTTCTTCATATAGATTGATTCCGTTCAGGGCTGATTCAATCTTATTCAAGCCTGTCTCAGAAAGGCTTACATTTCGTTCATATTCATCCAGTTCATAATCATCTCTGCCAAGCGCCGCAATGATTGCTGCTGCGTGTTTTGTTCGATCTTCCGTATCATGGGTGCTACCTGCTATGATCAGCGGAATTCTGGCTTCATCAATCAAAATTGAATCCGCTTCATCTACGATAGCATAGCTGTGGCCTCTGTGAACCCTGCTTTGCAGATCATTGCACATTTGGTCTCTTAGGTAATCGAAACCGGCTTCCTTTGCCGTCACATAGGTTATATCAGCCTGATAAGCCTTTTTCCTGGTTTTGGAATCTATCCCCTCCTGGATATATCCTACCGACATGCCCAGAAATTCAAAAACAGGTCCCATCCATAGAGCATCTCTCTTAGCCAGATAATCATTAAAAGTCAGTATATGCACCCCTTTTTTATACAGTCCGTTCAGGAACGCTGGAGCAACAGCAGCTAACGTTTTCCCCTCTCCGGTTTGCATCTCAACAATCCTTTCCCGGTGAAGGGCAATTCCTGCCAGAATCTGTACATCATATGGTAGAAGACCAATAATTCGCTTTGAAGCTTCCCTTACCAGTGCAAAGCTTACAGGAAGCAAAAGCTCCGGGTGAGCTCCCTGAGCAGCCTTTTCTTTTAGCTCAACGGCGACTGCTTTTAATACATGATCCGGGTATGATGAAAAATCCGTCTGTTTGATTTTTTTCAGACAGGAAGCATAATCTGTTATCTCCAACTGGTTCTGTGTACTCTCCATCCGAACTGTTGGAATTTTACTATTAGATATTCGCATGATAAATCCTCCGCTTAAGTTTTATTCGGGTAAAACCTGTGCAGGGAGGATTCTGGTTTGTTTTATACGTTGAAACAGGACAAGTATAAGAAGACTAAAAAGAAACAGAATTTCCATCGATAAAATGATATGATTGGATTTACTGGACATCGACATTATTACAAGCACCGGAACGACTGCAATTAAATATGTGATCCATCTTCCGAAAATACCAAAAACAGACTCCAGCTGAAAGCGGATAGCCCAAACCAACCTTGAAGAAAGGGCAGGTTTTATCAATTTGATCATGGCAGCAACAGCACAGATAAAAGTCAAATACAGGATTAATCCGATAATCAAATTTTATCTCCCCTTTCCTTTGATTTGTTTCGAATTTATACTAATTCTACTCCTATTTGTAAGGATAATCAAGACCATCATCTTGCTACTAAACAGCTCATCAAATATCAAGTTACTGATCAAAGTTATTGTTTTTAACATTGTGCAATAAAATGAAACGTTAGTAGAATGCGGCTTAGAGACGTATAGTCATGTTTCCACCTCATCTTTACATAGATAATTAACAATCTTTATGTTCATAAATCAAATGTTTTATATGCTGTTCTATGAGCTAATTTCTATTTTCTTTGCATGGCAGCAAGCTTTTATATCATTTATTGTTTGTTGAAACAATTTCACTAATTTTTCATCTGTGGTAATAACCACTTTTTCTATTTCTGCTTTTATTGATAAAGCGTTCTCCGACTTGTATTTTCTTGTTTCAGAGATAACATCCTTTAACTTTTCTCCGAAGAGGATTATTTCATTATCAATTGTCTTTTCAGTTTCCCAGCACAACCTGTGTAAGGAAATACTTTTCTCATGTTGTCTAAAAAAATCCTGGTAAATATATTCGGTGATATGTGGTACGTAAATAGCATATAGCTTAAGCACATTAAGCAAGGAATAATACAAGGCATATTGGGCTGATTGACGCTGTCTAACCCCGCGTATCTCAGGCTGATACAAGCGCTCCTTAACAATTTCAAGATAATAGTCACATAAATCCTTCCAGAAAAAATCATCAATTTTATATCTTGCTGATCCAATTTCATATTGCTCAAGTAAGCTTTTGGCATCAGTGGTAGTCTGTTTGCAGCGTTCGATTATCCATCTGTCTACAGGCATCAACTCGATATTTACGTTGATGTCAATATCCTGCAGATGAGCCAGCGCGAACCTGGATGCATTCCAAAACTTTGTTATAAATCTTTTGGCTATCCCCAGCTCATCAATCGAGAAAAATGTATCTGTCCCTAGCTTGGAATTAGCAGCCCTATACCTTATAACATCAGCAGAATGGTTTTCTATAAGCTCATTAGGCGATAACTCAGAATTCCCCTTTGATTTACTGAATTTCTCTCCTTTTTTAGCAAGAACAAAACCGCAAACCATAATATCCTTCCAGGGGATTTGACCTGTATGATACAGGCTTTTAACTATGGTATAAAATGCCCATGTACGTATAATATCATGAGCTTGCGTTCTCAAACTCATTGGCAAAAGCCTGCCTGAAATATCATTTTCTTCGTCCCATTTCGCATTTATTTGAGGAGTGACTGATGATGTAGCCCATGTGTCGAATACGGAACTCTCAGGTAAAAATTCATTGCACCCGCAGGAACAAGGCTCACTAGGCTTTGTCTCAAGAGGATTTATAGGTAACATGTCTTCACTTGCGATTATAACCTTTCCACAGTTCTTGCAATACCATAACGGAAAAGGGACACCAAAATAACGCTGGCGGGATATACACCAATCCCATTTGAGATTTTCTACCCATGACACATACCTGCCTTTCATATTATCCGGATACCAATTGATTTTATCAGCTGCTTTTAAAAATAGCTCTTTATTGGTAAGAATATCAATATACCACTGTTTTGAGGGTATAATCTCTATTCCCTTACCACAGCGTTCATGTACAGCAACAGTATGTGTTATACTTTTTGTCTCTGATAAAAGTCCATTTTCTGATAGCAGTTTGATGATTTGTTTCCGAGCTAGCATAACCTCTAATCCTCCTATTAGTGGAACACTTTCATCTATTGTACCGTCAGGTAGAATGACTTTCCTGTAAGGCAGTTTATATGATTTATACCACTCTGCATCGGTGCTGTCACCAAAGGTTGCACACATAACTGCACCTGTTCCTTTACTAATATCAACTTTGCTATCTGTTAATATGGGAATCTCATAGTTATACAAAGGAACAGCGGCACTTCTTCCAATATATTGCCTATACCTGTCATCCTCCGGATTAACAAAAATACAAACGCAACCATAAAGCAGCTCAGGTCTCGTTGTGGCAACTATTAAATCTTCACTTCCTGCTTTAAACTTAACATAATTGAAAGTAGTTTCTTTTTCAATGGACTCTAATTCCGCCTGAGCTATTGAAGTCTGACATTCGGTGCACCACAGAACCGGCGACTCCTTCATATATGCCTTTCCATCTTCTAAAAGCTTAATAAAGGATTTTTGCGATATTCGCTGAGCCGTTGGGCTGATGGTTTCATATTGAAGTGACCAGTCAACCGAGAAGCCTAAAGACCGCCATAAATCTTTAAATTCCCTTTCATATTTTGCAGTAGTTGCGACACATTTTTTAATAAACTCGCTCCTTTGAAGGTCCTTGGCAACAATACCCTCTTCTTTTTCAACAAGTCTTTCTGTCGGTAAACCATTGTCGTCGAAGCCAAACGGATAAAAGACGTTATAACCTTGCATGCGTTTGAAACGGGCGATCATTTCTGCCTGCGCATAGGAAAAAATGTGTCCGATGTGCAGACTTCCGCTAACAGTCGGCGGTGGTGTGTCAATTGAATAGATTTCACTATGACTCTCCGTGTCAAAGCTATAAATAGAGTTGTCTTTCCAAAAGTTTTGCATCTCTTTTTCTACTTGCCTGAAGTCATATTTTTTCTGCATGGTAATACCTCCCTCTTTTTTTCGAACACAAAACAAAAAGTCCGCCATAAGCTTTCTTACAATTGCTTAGGGCGAACTGTATGCGTCCGTGGTACCACCTAAATTCAGATATGAATATCTGCACTCTGTCAATACGGGATAATATTTGAATCATCCGATACTGCTTTCCTTTTAACGGTGGAAATTTCCGTTGAAGCCTACTAAGACATTATCCTTTCGGTTCACAGCTCAAAGGCTACTTCCATACTTCCGTCACGAAGATTTTCACCATCCATCTTCTCTCTATGCTTCGGGCGAGCATGTACTCCTCCTTGTCAACGCCATTTTGTCCGTGTTCGTTTATGTTTTATACTATAATATTTTATTATACGCAAAAAGTCAATGCTTATGTTCCAAATTAAAATCGGCATATAAAAACGAAAAGGAAGCGGTTCAGATAATGGAATCTCTCACAATGTAGGTATACCAGTATGGAGAAAATGATATCACATATGCAAAATTAGGATAAATCACTTGTCTTTCAACATTGGTGATATCCAGTTTGTTTTTTTCATAGGTCACCTCGAGCGCAGCCGATTGATCAGCTTAACAATCTCATACCATAATACTGCCGCTGCCGCTATGCCAACCGAGCTAAAGAGTTGCCCGGCTGTGAGCGGTGCAAGCTTTAGTACTCCTGAAATCGGTGTGTAAAGAATGATTGCCAGCATAAATAACGTGCCGATGTTAACCGCCCACATCACGCTGTCTTTTGCAAGTCGGGAAATCGATTGAATGACAAAATCGCTGTCCGAGCTGTTCACCTGAACAAGGAATAGGTTAGAGAGCATGATGATGGCAAGACCCATGGTGCGTGCGACAGGCGCATTTACCGGATCGCCTGCAAGAACAGTAAAATATGCCCCGAATGAAGCAGCAAAGATAGCGAGCCCCTGTATAATGCTTTTCAGTAACGATCGTCCGTCTAACAGCTTCGCCTTCGGATCACGCGGCTGACGGGTCATGATGTCGATTTCAGCTGGCTGGCGTTCCAGTACGATGGAGCAGGTCGGGTCGATCAAAAGCTCAAGCAGGACAACGTGTAAGGGCAAAAGCATCAGCGCTGCCGGCGCAACGCCGAGAATGGGCGCAAGCAGCGATGTGAATGCAATTGGAATGTGTATGGTAAATACATATCCGACCGCCTTGCGGATGTTGTCGTAAATTCTCCGGCCATCTTTTATTGTTTCGACAATGGTCGTAAAATTATCATCCATCAATATGAGGTCGGCGGCCTCACGGGAAACCTCGCTGCCACGCTTACCCATGGCGATACCGATATCTGCGTATTTTAATGCGGGCGCATCATTCACACCGTCGCCTGTCATAGCGACAATTTCGCCGTTTTCTTTAAACGCTTTGACAATCCGCATTTTATGTTCTGGAACAACGCGGGAGAATATGGACACATTCTTGACCGCTTCCCGCAATTCATCGTCGGTCATTTCATTGAGCATATCACCTGTTATAATGTTATCACTGTGCTCCATTCCTATTTTTCTGGCAATTGAAGAAGCGGTGATGCCATTGTCGCCAGTAATCATCACGACACGTATGCCGGCCTTTCGGCATACCGCAATATCGGATTTAACACTTTCACGCGGAGGATCGGCAAGACCAATCAAGCCGCACAGTCTCAAGCTGCATTCGGTTATACTTGAGGGAATCTCATTATCCGACATTAATATTGCGGTAGCAACCGCAATCACGCGTAGTCCTTCCTTTGACAATTCGGTTATCTTGTGCTCGGCCACCTCTCTGTCCTTATCGGTCAGCTCGCAGATTGTTAAAATCCGTTCCGGCGAGCCTTTGGCAGCAATTACAATGCTGCCGTTCCTACGCCAGACATGACCCATCATTTTCAGTTCATTCGTAAACGCATACTCACTGATCAAATCACCACCGAACAGATGCTCTTTTGAAATCCCATGCTTGTCGCAATAAGTGATCATAGCTTTTTCCATTGGATCATAGGCATCTGTTTCACAGCCAAGTCCCATCGTTTCAATCAGGGTATGCTCATCACCGTAAAGTGACCAGGTTTCCTGCACCGTCATCTGATTCATCGTAATGGTTCCTGTTTTATCCACGCAGAGTACCGATACGGAACCAAGCGTTTCAACAGACGGTAGTTTACGAACAAGTGATTTCTTTTTTGCCAGCCGCCATGCACCCATAGAGAGAAATACCGTCAGAATAACAGGGAATTCCTCGGGGATCATCGCCATTGCAAGCGTGATGCCGGACAGTACGCTTTCAATCAGACGGTCGCCTATTGGGTGATCGGGTATATTGAAATAGGTAATCACACCCACCAGGGCGAATAAGACGCCAGCGATCCCAGCACACGTTTTTACAAGCTTGCCTGTTTGCTTCTGCAACGGCGTTGGCTCATCAGGTGCGGAGATCACATTCATTCCAATTTTACCATATTCGGTTTCTGTCCCGATTTTTTCAACCAAAATAGTCCCGGTACCCTGAGTAACCAGCGTACCAGCGTAACAATAATCTTTTCGCCAATAATCATTGGACGGCTCGGCATTTTCGACAGTTACCTTCCACACGCCTTCAGCTTCGCCGGTGAGTGATGATTCCTCCACACAAAGGTCGTTGCACTTGACCACGACACCGTCAGCGGAAATCTTGACGCCCTCATATATCAGCATCAAGTCTCCCGGTACAAGCTCTGTGCTGGCAATCACTGTTTCTTTTCCGTCCCGAATAACCGTTACTTGTGGTGCGGACAAGTCTTTGAGCGCATTGAGGGTTTTATCGGTTTTCCATTCCTGGATGACATCGATGCTGATGATGCCTACCACAAAAATCAGCATGATCGCACCGTCTCTCGGTTCCCCGAGGATAAAATAAATGATTGCGGCCACAATCAGCAGGAGGAACATCGGCTCACAGATGATATGAAGAACTTTTCGGAAAAAGCTCTCCTTTTTCTGCGGTGTCAGCTCATTCTTGCCGAATTGCTGCTGCAATATCTTTACTTCGGAGGAGCTTAGCCCCACTCCATTCGTTTTGATATCTGTCATAAAAGAACCTCCGTATTCGCCTTTCAGCGACGTTTGATTTCTCCTATGGCACTCCACTCAAGCTCGTTCCGTCAGGTATAAAAAAACACACCTATGGAACATACTACTGTCCCACAGATGTGCATGTTAACACAATCTGTTGCCACTTGTCAGGTGGCCCGGCCCCACGAACCTTAATAATAGAAGGTCCATCGCCTGCTCAGTTTGTACTGTTGATCTCGCATTCCTTTTCAGAATGTAATGCAGTGCAAAGAGATTACTTTATATTATATGCTCGCTATTTATCTATGTCAACAAATTTTAAAGGCTAGATCTGAAACGTAAAATGAAAAGTTAAAGTCTTTCTTTCGTAGAGCTTCGCTTGACATTCGTTTGTTGAAAAGACAACCCTCATTTTTGATATTGATGGCTACGTTTATATCGGGATTCTCTTGGGTGGCTACTACTATGGCATATCGTTAAACAACTCCTTAACATCAACGCTTAAGCCTTCAAAAATAAGTGAATTTGCGACTTCACCGTTTTCATCTGTAACATGCTTCAGGTACTTCCAAAAGCCATTTTTAATTTCACTTGCTGTTGCGAGCATAAAAATACACCTCCGGAATATATTGTACATTTTGTTGTACAAATGTCAAGAGGTGCGAGCATTAATTGGACATTTGTTTGTCTAATGTGTTCATCGAGAACATACTTGCCACATAGGGGTATTTGCCTTAAAATACCCCTACCGATGTAATTTCGGGACGCCACCTTGATTGATTTATAACAAGCTTCAAATACCTTGCAAGTATTTTTTCGAAGCAGCAAATTTTTTTATAACCGATCACTGTTCCCTGATAAAATTCCTTCCATTCACCATTCTCTTTATATGACAATGCAAAGCTTTCCACTCTTTGACCTGACTGTATATGTTCCATGAGTACGACCTTGTTGAAGACAGCAGGCTTGTCAAAGGCAATGGTCAGCTCAGGGTATTGAACCCCTTCATCAGGACACCAGAAAGTATTTTTATTCCCATCAATTACTTTTTCGGCACTGTATGTTTCTTCTGCTATATCTTTTGAAAACACCCTGGCATTCTTTGCAAGGTTCTGTCTGAATTCTTCTTTTAAATAATCTCCGAGCTCTTTCAGCCGCCTTGCGTCGTTGCCATGTATAAGCCCATTCTTGTCCGGGGGAATGTTGAGAAGGAAGTTTGCATTTCCACCCACGGAACCGTAGTATATTTTTACGAGCTCCTCCAGGCTTTTTACAGAATCATCCTCGGAAGAATGATAAAACCAGCCCGGTCTTATGGAAGTGTTGACTTCCGCAGGATACCATATAAGCTCGCCCGCATCACGTATGACCTCCCTGCTTCCAAGGTCGCTGTCCTCCAAGTTGATCCTTTTCGAAAATTCACCGTTGTCAACCTTTTGTGATTTTTCCTGAACCTCCTCTATACCGAGAGAACATGCAGGTACGACACTCCATTCCGATTCCCTGCAGTAACCTGCCTCATTGCCGCACCATCTCACGTCGGGACCGCACACTGAAATCACCGCGCTAGGCTGAAACTCCCTTACAAGCCTGCAATATCCCTCCCAGTCATAGACCTGTCTCTTCCCATTCAAACCTTCACCGCACGCTCCGTCAAACCATACGCAAAAAATATCGCCGTAGTTATTAAGCAGCTCTTTCAATTGATTCTTGAAATACTCATTATATTTTCCCGAACCATAATTCCTTTCATGCCGATCCCATGGGGATAGATATATGCCAAATTTTATACCCCCCCTGCGGCAGGCCTCTGATACTTCCAATACCGCATCTCCATGGCCATCTCTCCATGGGCTGTTCTTCACAGTATGATCCGTATATTTACTTGGCCAGAGGCAGAACCCGTCATGGTGCTTACAGGTAAAAATAAGACCCCTCATACCGGCAGCTTTGCACGTATCAACCCACTGATCCGCATTGAAGGCAATGGGGTTGAAAATAGCCGGGTCTTCGTTTCCCAACCCCCATTCCTTATCAGTGAACGTATTTATTCCAAAATGAATAAAAGCATAAAACTCCATTCCCTGCCAGGCAAGCTGCCGCTCTGTCGGCCTTACAAGTGCTGCCCTTTTTATATAATCAGACATTCTATTTCCCCCTATATTTGCTGGTATTTTTTAGCCTCATCGTCCTTCGCGCAAACACCCGGAAGCATCCAATATCCGCTTTATACGCTGCTTCACTAATTTTGCATATCAAAGGATTCTCCCCTTACATTATAAACACTCCTGGAATATTTGTCCAGTATAATTCAGGTGCGGGCGGAGTTTACCGGGCTGTATCGCAATGATAAAAAGGATTATCCAAAAGAAGCTTTAAGAGAAGCTCTGTTGAATGTTTTAGTACACAGGGACTATGCCTACAACTGGGCAAAATTAAACGTAAAGATGTAGAAACAGAACTCAACATATCACAAACTATGGCGGGGAGGACTCTCAAAAGCATGGTGAACAAACAGCTTATTGAGACTGCTGGTCGAGGTAAAAATACTGTGTATGTGCTAAAAAAATAATTACTGTTGCTAAGAAGTGGGGCGGGTTTTTGGTGCTTTAAAGCTTGCTTCAAGCTCATCGCATTTCATTGCTTTAATACGTACTGTTATACGTGTCATGCTATTTTCTTCGCTTTCAATCTCTATCCCGTATTGTGCTCCATAAATTAGTCTAATTCTCTTTTGAACATTTATCAACCCGTATCCGAACTCAGCTTCCGGATTTGGAGCTTCAATGCTGCTTATTATTTCCTCAAGCTGCCTTCTGCCTATCCCTCTCCCATTATCTTCAAATACAAAATTTATATTTTCTTTTTCTGGATAACCACTAATAACAAAGCGATTGTTACTTCCTTTATTTTTTATCCCATGAACAAAGTAATTCTCAATTATTGGATGAAGAAGATTCTTTGGAATACCATACTTCATGATTTGAGGATCAATATTTATTTCATAATCCAGAGTGTTTTCATAGTGGAATGAAAATGTGTCGATATACAATTCGCATATATTAATCTCATTTCGTATAGGAATAAACATGCAGTTTTTAACCATTGATCTGTAGAGATTAGCCAGATTGACAATCATTTTGGCAACATCGTCATTTCCGGCGTCAACCGCCCTGACTCGTATAACCTCCAGTGTATTGTACAAAAAATGAGGATTGATCCCTGCCTGAAGTGACTCCATTTGCGCATTTCTTTTTTTAATCGCATTGATATACTCAAGGTCTATGGTTTTTTGTAGTTCATCACACATTTCATTGAATTTTACAGCAATCTCTCCAAGCTCGTCGGATTGCTTTGATATTGGAATTCTATAGGAAAGGTTGTTTGAACCTACACGTTTCATCGCCAAGCCTATCTCTTTTACTCTTCTGGAAATAAAATACCCTCCCGTTATATACAAGACAATACAGATGATTGCTATCAATGTAATCGATCCAAAGATCAGAATTGGAATATTTTTATCCCCCAGCGTTTTTTCATGTACAATATTTGCACCTATGTAATTGAATTTCTTCCCCTCGATTGTTTGGATATAATATTTCTGACCATCGATAACAGCGTGATTCTCTCCGGATAGAAGCATATCGGTATATTCAAGCTTCCCACCACTGTAATCACCTTCAGAGTCAAAGATTACATCACCGTTAAGCGAAGATAATATAAACCGCCCATGTTTTCCGCTGTAGCTTTGAAAGACACTATTAATTGCTTCTGTATTAAACGCTACAAGAAATTTCCCCTTTATACTTGTATCCTCATCTAAGCCAAGAATACCCCCAAGACCATAAACATTTTTGTTTTTCACCGCGTTATTGCTTCCTGTCTGTATTGTACCCGTGATAATTCGCCCGGACTCCCAATCAGCCATGATGTCAAAAAATGGGTACTCCAGTTCGTCTTCTACAATGTGGAACATTCTACTTTTTCTCTGATAAACAAATCTCGATCCATTAATATTTTTATAAAAAAGGATCTCTTCTATATCACCATCACGCAAGGCAATATCCTGCAGCACACCAAACATCTCCATTGTAAAAACACTCCTTACCTATATGATGGATTCCTCATGGACGACCTTAGAGAGCCCATTTGCAAAAAATAGCAGTCCAACACTTACCAAAGACTTAAGTACACCTACCGCTGTCGAATATGAAATATTTTGTCCAACCATTCCCAGGTTATATACATAAAGATCCAGCACTTCAATAGAACTCTTATTCATAGGATTCACAAATGGGTTAAATCAAATGAATTACCGATCAAAAAACTAAACTCCTCAATTCTATAAGCTGAAAGGACACAAATAGCGTAAGTGTAATTCTACCCTGTTAGGCAAAAATGTGGTAGCAGTTTCAATTACAAAATTTAATGGGGTAGAGTCTCCATCTGAAGATAATAGGTATATTTCACAAGTAAAACGCTTGTTATTCAATTCTGCCAAACGAGTTCACTTTGATTTGTTTTGATATTTGAAGGCAAGTGGAGATAAACCATATGCTTTATTAAAAATCCGGTTGTAATAGCTTAGATTTGATATGCCAATACGATATAGAATACTTTCTCCTGTTTCAGCTGTTCCCGCAAGCACAAGGTTATATGATTCCCAGTCAATCTGTTGGCATAATCCATGGATTACCATGGGTTCGTCATCAACAAGCAATATTTTATACATAGAATCCCTCTTTATTACGGCGAATATCTATAATGGAGCAAACACGCAGTCCAGGCTTTGCCAGAGCAAAATCACAGATTTTTTTCAAGTAATCGTCCCCTGTCTTACCCTCTTCATCCAACTGTTATTTGCCTCTTTTTTGATCTAATAGCCAATTATAGAGTTCATCAGTTGCAAATGCTTTTTCCCAACTGTTATGTGCAATATCCGGATAAATTGTTAATTTAGCATTCCCTCCACATTGATTAACTGCATTAACCATATGAATACTTTCTGTAACATAAACTACTTTATCAAGAGCACCATGAAAAGCCCAAATTGGGATTTCTTTAAGTTTATTAGCATTCCAATACATTCCGCCACCACAAACAGGAATCAAAGCTGCAAACAATTCAGGTTTAGTCATCGCTGCAGTCCATGCGGTATAACCGCCCATACTTACTCCTGATATATATACCCTTGATTTGTCAACAAATTCCAAATTTACTGCATAATCAATAAATTCTAAGAGGTGGTTAAAAATTGCAAACCAAGTATCTGCATAACACTGTGGAGCCACAATTAAAAAAGGTAAATTTCTTCCCTTAATCACTTCAAATAGTGGTCCGGTTTTTTTAAGCAAATCCAAATTTGTACCACGTCCACCCGCTCCATGAATATGAATGAGTATAGGATATTTCTTGCCCTCATAAAAATTATTTGGGCGGTGTAAAAGATAGTTTAACTTGTTAACCGATTTTTCATAAATCATTATATCAACTCCACTCTTTATCCTTTGCCCATTCGTTATTCCACATTTGTGTACTATTCCATTTCCACGACCGGAAGTTCACCCCGCAACTTCAACTTTACATAAAGGTAAGACAGGGGACGGTTCTATGTCTTAAAACCTAAGACACAGAAACGTCCCCTGTCTTATTCACCACAAGCCTTTCAAGAAAAGCTCTATAGCTTCTTTATATTCCGTTTCATTATCATCTACCTTTATATCCGGCATAATTCCCTTGCCATGGATGTTTTCCTGTTTAACATTCCAATAATGGTTTACCAGGAATATTGCATATTCTTTTTCTCTGTCAAGATATAAAATCTGCCCTGTCCCCTTCCCCATTGTTTTTTTGCCAATTATTGTTACATTGTTTAGGTAGGTTTTGAGTCCAAGCGTCAGTAATTCGGAGCTTCCGGCTGTTTTTTCATTTACTAAAATTCCAATCTTATTAAAAACAATGTGACTTTTACCGGATTGAAACACACGGATATAGCCGTCGCGATCAATAATATATCCTGCATTGCATTCTCCCAGTAATACATCAAGCATTATATTAGCTTCAGCCGATAATCCACCCGTAGTATCCCTTAAATCCAGCAATAAGGTTTTATTTTTAGTACTAGTTAAGCTTTGAATATATTCTGAGAATTTTATACCACTCTTGTTGGAGAAATTTTTAATTTTGATATATACAACATCTGTTTCCTCTTTTACTTCCATAAGAGAGTTATCATCAAAATTAATAAGATTCTTATAATCACTGCCTGTTACTATTAAGGTTGAGGTGTCGTCTGGGCTTTTAATAGCTTCAATCAAGTTTTTTATATCATCAAGATTGAAATTGTTCCGCTTTATTATGAAATTATCCAAGGCTTTTTTAAAATCATTGGAATCATTATAATAAAGATAATAATTCATTAGAAAATCCACTAGTTTTTGGCTTGAACTTGTTGAAATATCATATTCAAGCTTTTGAATAAGATACCTCAGTAAGCTGTAGTCCGCATAGACCACCTGTGCTTTTTCAGCATATTCCTGTGCTTTGGTATAGTTTTGAAGATTTTCATACTCTATAGCGATATAGGTCATTGTAACAAAATCGTTGGAGGGATCCATTAAAAGAATATCTTTAAAAACCATTATGGCGCTTGTTGAATTTCCCTGGTGTGACAGGCACCGTGCTTTTGTAAACATTATGCTTCTATCCTCTGGAAAGCGTATTAAAAACTCATTGGCAGCTTCAATACATTTCGTATAGTTGCCCGCATTGAAAAGGGTATTCATTATTTGAATATGTGCTTCATAAAAACTAGGATCAAGAGTAATAGCCTTGTTATAATACTCATATGCCAAAGGGTAATCCTCCCGTGCGAATGCAACAGCACCAGCAAGGTTATAAGCCTTTACACTGTAATTGTTAACTGCGAGAACAGCTTTCGCAAGCTCCTCAGCCTTATTCAAACTGCCCAACTTAAGATAGCAAATGCCCTGATGTGTAAGAACCTCAATATCTGACGGATTAAGCTTAAAATATTGTTCATAGGTAGATATTGCTTCCTCGTATTTTCCCTGACTGTATAATGCATCTCCTTTATAAATATAAGCATCAAATGCTTTGCTGTAAAAACCGATAGCGGTATCAAACATTGATATGGCATCTTCGTATTTTCCCTCATTAAGCTTTTTTTTGCCTGCTTCTATATTATTCACGGCTCTGTTTTTATCATTAACAGATTGAAAAAGCTCGGAGGGTCTGTTCAAATAAACACTGTTGAACAAGCTGCTGACGAACTGATACCTGCTTGTATATGATTCATTATTAATTGTGTCATAATAATAAATCTCAAGCTTGAGCTCTTCAATGTAATTGCTGTTACGGTTAATCGTAATTTCTAAAGCTACTAAATCAATGAAGCTGCCTCTGTAATCATAAACTAGAACATCGGATTGCAGAAGCTTGTTTATTAGCTCTGTAAAAGCTCCTTTACCACTAATTACATACTTCCCGTATTCGCTCTTCAGGCTTAAATTATTACATAGCTCCTGTGTGGGCTGAATATAATCAAAAATAGTATCAGGCTTTGCTTTACCAAGCAATGGGGATTCCTTTATACTCCATTGGTCCTCATCAGCGTATCTGGAGTAAAGGAACATTTTATCAGTCCACGTCTCAAAGTAATTTGCTTCATTTCCCTGTTTTATCCTTTGATAATATAAAGACTGCGTATTACTGATTTTGCTTTCATTTGTTATAATGCTGTTGTTTTCTTTTTCAGATGATGATATTTGGAGTATGCTATAGCTACCAAGCTGCGTGTATGAATTGGATGCTTCGGTTAATATTTCTTTTATCTGATAATAATCAGTTCCGAAAATTGTTGAGAATGCAGAAATGTTGCCACCCTTGGAGCTCATTTTGAAGAAAAGCTCTTCTTGTGCCTCAGTGCCGCGTAAAAGAGTGTACAAAAGAGTTAAATCATTTATATAGATGTTTTTAAGAATATCGTTTTGTTTATACTCGTTTATTGTAAGTAGCTCGCTTCCCTCTTTGTTGCATTTTACTAATTGGTAGCTGTTGTTGTTTTTTACTGCCATATACAGCCACTCATCGTCCATATTTATAGAAACGGGTACTCTACTTGTAATAATCTCAGGATTTCTGCCATTAATGGGCACACGGTAAATACCGGAGGCATAATATAGGCTTCCGATGTAGCCTGAATTTTCCAACGAAAGGTATAAAAAGTCTTTGTCCATAAGCTTAATTTCAAATCTATTATCATCAAATTCCGATATATCGCTGGTGTTATCATAAGATGGTTCAACAAATAATTTTGATATCTCGGTTAGTTCAGAGCCGTCAATTCTGATGCGTGAAATGGTACTGTCCTTTAAGTTCTGAAAATAAATCCAACCATTTTGAACAAGCCAGCTTTTCGGGGAAAAATTCCCGCCCTCTATTATTTTTTCTGTTTCAGAACCGTCTGCTTTTGCACGGAATAGGATGGTTTCATCATCTGACTTGCTATAATACACCCAATTATTAACTACCTGAATAGAGTCAACAGGTGTATCTATAATTATCTCCTTTTCTTTGCTACTTTTATTTATTCGGAAAGCTTTATTCATTCCTTTGTCAACACCTATGTAGTAAATCCAACCGCCATAAATATGTAAGTCGCATATTACATTGTCGGTAACCTTTTCAAGCTTTTTGGTTTCGATATTCTCCTTTAGCAGAACCCAATCTTTAATTATATAATAATTCCAGGCTTCATCCGCATAAAATTTCCCCCAATTTTGAGTGTTTCCTAAACCTGTATTCCATATATCTTCATTAATGAATACGGTTTTGGTTGAATTCACCCAATCCACATTAGCTTTTAGGGCTTCACTAATAAAGCGAATTGGTACAAGTATACGTCCGTTAATTCCTGCTGCGGGTACATCCATTAATACTATTTTCCCGTCAACTATAGCTTTTGGGTTGTCCAACTGAACCTGAATTTTTATATCCTTTTCAATAGTCACAATTTTTTTTTCGTTATCCCAATCCACAGTTGCACCCATAGCTTCAAAAACACCTCTTATGGGAACCATGGTGCGGTTGTTTATAAATACCGGTTGAGTGTCAAAAATTATTTTCGTATCATTTACATATACATTAACTTCACCTGTAACCACGTTATTTGCTGCAAGTGCTGAATATGAAAAAGATAATAATGAAATCAAAAATAATAAAAAGAAAACTGTTTTCTTCACAACAATCCTCCTTTCAAAAGGCAAATAATGGATCAAAGTTTTTCCATAAAATCTATATAAATTGAAAAAGAATATCGCATAATTTTCTAATATATGTTACCAGTTTCTTATTCAATTTATATTGCACATGTGATCACGTTTTGCTTAAAAAAGTTGCTTAAAAAACTGAGCGTAGGTTATCTTTTTTTGGCTATGCTAAAACAATGGCATTTGCATCAATTCATTTATATATATGCTTGAGTTCCTAACTCAACATATATATATAATATCATTTTCCTATTATAAAGTATATAACGAAGCTCCAGATGGGTCACACTTCGACAGGGTTCTGACTTGGTTTTAGGCTGTAAGCATATCACTCACCCTCTTAGAAACGCTCTAAGGAATGGAGATTTTTCTATGGATCTGAGGCGTTATAATAGGCATGATAGTTATGTAGCAAAAAAAGAGCTGTAATGGTTATGTAGTAAAAAGAGAGCTGTAACGCTCTCTTTTTTTAGTAATATTAGCATTATAATTGCTTCCAGAATGTCGTTATACGACTTTCTGGAAGCAATCATAATATGGTTATCCAGTCTTCTTTCGAAGGTTGACGAAGTTTAAGATGTCTTAAATTTTATCAGAAAGTCACTTCGTGACTTTCTGGGAGATAATGACCTATCAGGTCACCTATAGTTGTGGGAGATAGCTTCGTTACAAATCTATTAAAAATGCCTTAAACCCTTTATAAGCAGCATAAATATCAACCTTACTTGTTGTTTCAAAAGGAGAATGCATGCTTAAAACCGGTACTCCGCAATCTACTACATCAATGCCAAGGCTCGAGACCAATGAGGAAATTGTTCCGCCGCCGCCTTTGTCAACAGCGCCAAGCTCTGTTGTATGCCACGAAATATTATTGTCATTAAAAACCTTTCTCATCCTTGCAATAAGCTCTGCATGGGCATCTGATGCGCCGGATTTTCCTCTTGCGCCGGCATATTTCATTATAGCAATACCTTTTCCAAGATATGCAGCATTAAGCTTATCATGTGTACCTTCATAATTGGGATCTACAGCAGCATTAACATCAGCAGACAGCATAACAGAGTTACTTAGACAACGCCTGACAAGAATATCTGAATAATTGCTTGAGGTCAAAGAGCATAAATCTGCAATAAAATCCTCCAAGAAACGTGATTGTGCACCTGTATTACCGACACTACCAATCTCTTCTTTGTCAGTAAGAACACAGATTGATGTATATTCAGGATCATTTATATCAAACAGAGCCATCATCGATGTATATGCACAAACACGATCATCCTGACCATAAGCGCCTACCATGCTCCTGTCAAAACCGATATCCTTTGCTTTGAATGCAGGCACAAGTTCCAGCTCAGATGAAAGAAAATCTTCTTCCGTAATACCATATTTTTCGAATAAAATATTAAGAATATTAAGCTTAACCTTTTCCTTAACATCCTTGTCGTCATACGGAATTGAGCCTGCCAATGAATTAAGGCTTTCTCCGGTAACAGCTTCACTCATTTTTTTATCCATTTGATCTTTCGCAAGATGCGGCAAGAGGTCAGTAATTGTGAAAACCGGATCACCTTCGTTTTCACCAATATTAATATTCACGGCTTCCCCATTCTTTTTTATGATAATTCCATGAAGCGAAAGAGGTATTGCAAGCCATTGATATTTCTTTATCCCACCGTAATAATGGGTTTTCATAAATACCATGTCTGTGTTTTCATATAACGGGTTTTGCTTTAAGTCAAGCCGTGGTGCATCTATATGGGCTCCTACCATATGCGTTCCCATTTCTAAGGACTTTTTGCCTGCTACAGCAAAAATAGCAGCCTTGTTTCTAATAATTCGATATAATTTATCTCCTGCTTTGACAGGTAATTTCTGTTCTATAACGTTATCAAAGTCCTTAA
>ENA-UOOH01001290-UOOH01001290.1-fermentation-metagenome-genome-assembly--contig:-NODE-1290-length-24678-cov-3.488608_pt1 | contig 24678 bp, 21 predicted proteins | sample MGYA00245778_ERZ724025 | MGnify/ENA primary metagenome ERZ724025 (study PRJEB28704, sample SAMN03018313) | fermentation metagenome | biome: anthropogenic terrestrial biome; feature: soil; material... | reverse complement strand
TTTAGAGACCCTTTATATGGTTATAACCTCAACCTTTTTTGCGGTTAGTTTAGGCCTGCCATTAGGTATATTACTTGTTATTACCTCTCCTGGTCATATTAAACAAACCAAATGGCTTAATTCTCTTCTTGGAGCCATTGTTAACATCGGCAGATCAATTCCTTTTATTATTCTTATGGTAGCTATTATTCCTTTTACCAGAAAGATAGTAGGTACCTCAATTGGCACATCAGCAGCAATTGTGCCCTTAGCTATCGCAGCAATACCATTTGTGGCTAGAGTCATAGAACAATCTTTACGAGAAGTAGACCATGGGGTAATTGAAGCTGCCGAAGCTATGGGAGCTACCACCTTGCAGATTATTTTTAAGGTGTTGCTACCAGAAGCATTCTCCTCGCTCATCCGTGGCATAACCATTACCGCTGTTAATCTTATTGGTTACTCAGCAATGGCTGGTGCAATTGGTGGAGGAGGTTTAGGAGACTTAGCAATCAGGTATGGTTACCAACGTTTCCGTGGTGATGTAATGTTAATTACAGTTGTCGTTTTGGTAATATTGGTGCAAATTGTGCAGACTTTAGGCAACTTAGTTGCTGAACGTCTTGAACACAAATCAAAATAAGGGAGGCAAGAAAATGAAAAGGTATTTTTATGTTCTTTTAGCAGTTTTGTTGGTGGCAGGAATATCTCAGGCCGCAACCTTAAAAATTGGTGCGTCCCCAAGACCACATGCTGAAATCTTAGAGCTAATTAAGCCTCTAGCCAAAGCTAAGGGTCTGGATATTGTGATTATTGAGTTTACTGACTATGTGCAACCTAATTTAGCTCTTGCTGATGGAGAAATTGATGCCAACTTCTTTCAACACAAACCTTACCTTGATTCTTTTAGCCAAGATCGCAACCTAGCTCTTTCTTCGTTAGTAGCTGTACACGTTGAACCAATGGGTGCCTATTCTAAGAAGCTAAAAACCTTAAAAGATTTGAAAAAAGGTGCTTCGGTTGGTATTCCTAATGATCCAACTAATGGGGGCCGTGCTCTCTTATTATTAGAAAAAGCTGGCTTAATTGAAGTCGATAAAAAAGCAGGGGTTACCCCTACTCCTATGGATATTGTTAAAAATCCTCAAAATATAAAAATTAAAGAACTCGAAGCAGCTATGTTACCCAGAGCATTAGAGGATCTTGACCTAGCAATTATTAATACTAACTATGCTTTAGAAGGTGGCCTAGTACCTACTAAAGATGCTCTAGTTATGGAAGGCGCAGAATCTCCGTATGCCAATATTGTGGCGGTAAGGACTAATGATCTTAACCGTTCAGAATTCAAGATTCTAACCGATCTTCTTACCTCCAAAGAGGTTAAAGATTTTATTGAAAAGCAATATAAAGGCTCGATTGTAACTGCCTACTAAATGCTTCCTAACTAGAAAAGAAGCGCCCTATGGGCGTTTCTTTTTTGACGTGCAGGATATGGTAAATCTTTGCCTAATTCAATAGGAAGCCCACAAAGTGATTGGCTAGAAGTTTTTTTAAGGGAGCCAAAACGGAGATTATATCAGTTGATGTTTTTAACCCTATGAACAAGAGAATGGTTAAAGATTTTCTTATTTGAAAGAATACAAAGGCGAATAGTTGAATGGACTTTAGATAATTAACTGTGCTTCCTATATAAAGGAAGCAAGAATTTTGCCTAGCAAATAATACAACATTTTGTTGTAGTTATAGAAAGGGGGAAACAAGCTAGTCCGCATCTAACTCACCAGTAAACGGGTGAGGCTTTTGCGGTTTATCTTGTGAAGCTATGATTCAGGAACGCATTGAAAAACTTCGCGAACTGATAAATTATCATAACTATCGTTACTACGTCTTAGACGATCCGATTATAACTGATGCTGAATATGACAGTCTCATGAGAGAATTAGAGGATCTAGAAAAAGCTAATCCAAACCTGATCACTCCAGATTCCCCCACCCAAAGAGTTGGTGGAGCAGTACTTTCTGGTTTTAATACTGTAGTACATACAGTACCTTTACTTAGTCTGGGTAATGCTTTTTCTTTAGCAGAATTGGATGCTTTTGATCGAAGAGTTAGAGAAGTCACTGGTAGTTCCATTAAATACACAGTTGAACTAAAGATCGATGGCTTGGCGATCTCACTTTTGTATCGTGATGGTATATTAGTGAGAGGTGCTACTCGGGGTGATGGTCAAACAGGAGAAGATATTACAGCTAATCTAAGAACAATCCCTAGCATTCCCTTAAAACTACGTCAACCACTAGCTGGCGATTTAGAAGTTCGTGGTGAATGCTATATGGATAAAAATGCTTTCAAAGAACTTAACTTACTGCAGTCAGAAAGAGGAGAAAAGCTATTTGCTAATCCACGTAATGCTGCAGCTGGAAGTTTAAGACAGCTAGATTCTCGTATTACTGCTGTAAGAAAACTAAATACCTTTATCTACGCTCTAGGCTATACAGATGCACTTGCTCCAGACAGCCATTATGATACACTTAAATGGTTCCAGGAATTAGGTTTACGTACTAATTCTAATGCCAAACTGGTTAACTCTATTGCTGAGGTCAAAGAGTTTGTTCAGTATTGGCAAGAGAATCGGGAAAACCTTCCCTATGAGATTGATGGAATAGTGATTAAGGTAGATTCTCATCTCGTACAAGAAAGTCTCGGGAATACAGCTAAATCCCCTCGTTGGGCGATAGCATATAAATTCCCTGCTTCGCAAAAAACTACTAAATTACTGGATATCACAGTTCAAGTTGGTAGGACAGGAGCTATAACGCCATTGGCTATTTTAGACCCAGTGTTTATTGCTGGTTCTACAGTTTCAAGGGCTAGTCTACACAATGAAGATAATATTAAGTCCAAAGATATCCAGATAGGTGATACTGTTGTAGTGCAAAAAGCCGGCGATGTTATTCCAGAGGTAGTGCGTTCGCTAGCAGAGTTAAGAACAGGTGAGGAAAAGGTCTTTGAAATGCCTACACACTGTCCCGCTTGCGAATCTGAGTTGGTTCGCGAAGAAGGAGAAGCTGCCTGGCGGTGTATTAATCGCAGCTGCCCGGCCCAGCTTAAAGAGGGACTAGTTCATTTTGCCTCTAGAGATGCTCTGGACATCGAAGGGCTTGGCCCAGCGGTAATTGATCAACTGGTGGAAGCAAGATTGGTAGAAAATCCAGCTGATCTTTTCCGCCTTAAAAAAGAAGATCTCCTCAACCTCGACCGGTTTGGTGAAAAATCAGCTAGTAAATTAGTGGAAAATATTGCTAAGGCTAAAGACAGAGGTTTAGCGAGGCTCCTAACAGCTTTAGGTATTCGTCATGTAGGACGTGAAACTGCTCAAAGCCTTAGTGATAAATTTGATTCCTTAGAAACCCTATCAAAAGCTTCAGTTACTGATCTTGCCAATATCCCTGATATAGGACCGACAATTGCTGAATCGATTTTTGACTTCTTTAATAACCAGGAAAACAAAGCTCTCTTGGCTGATTTAGTTTCGTTAGGCCTTAATGATAAAGCTGAAAAACAAGTCAAGGGAGAAGCATTCAAAGGTAAAGTGTTTGTGGTAACAGGTACCTTAGAGAATTTTGGTCGCAAAGAAGCAAAAGAAGCGATAGAATTGTTAGGAGGCAAGGTAACTGAATCAGTAAGCCAAAAGACAGATTATGTAGTAGTTGGTGAAAAACCTGGTTCTAAGCTTGAAAAAGCTAGAGAACTCGGAATTAGAGTATTAGAGGAAGCAGAGTTCCTCAAAATACTTTTAGAAGGAGGTTATAAGAAATGAGTATTATCGACAAAAAAACAGTAGAGCATGTAGCTAATCTAGCACGACTCTATCTTACAGATGCAGAAAAAGAAGATATGACAGAGATCTTAAACAAGATTCTTGACTTTGAACAAAAGCTAGCTGGTCTTAACACCGATGGTGTTAAGCCTATGGCTCATGCCGTACCACTAGAAAATGTTATGCGAGATGATACTGTGGAAGAATCACTCTCGGTAAGAGAGGCCTTCTTGAATGCTCCTTGTGAGGCTGAAGGATTTTTCAAAGTACCTCGCATTGTAGAAAAAGACTAAGGAGGGTGGATTAATTGGAACTACTAAAGAAATCAGCCCTAGAGCTTAGAGATCTTTTAGATAAAAGAGAAGTTTCTAGTCGCGAAATTGTTGAAACCTATTTAAAAAGAATAGAAGCTGTAGAACCTAAGGTTAAAAGCTTTGTAACTTTGACTGCTGAGGAAGCCTTGCAAGCAGCCGATAAAGCCGATGAAATGATCAAAGAAAAGAAAGCTGGACTACTTACAGGTATTCCTATTGCTGTTAAAGATAATATGTGTACCTATCATGTGGAGACAACCTGTGGCTCGAAGATGTTAGAGAATTTTAAACCTCCCTATGATGCTACAGTTGTAGCTAACCTCAAAGAAACTGGCGTACCAGTTTTAGGGAAAACTAATATGGATGAATTTGCTATGGGTTCCTCAACCGAAACCTCTTATTATGGTCCCTCGAGAAACCCTTGGGATTTAGAGAGAGTTCCTGGCGGTTCTAGTGGAGGTTCCGCAGCTGCAGTTGCTGCTATGGAAGCACCTTTAGCTCTTGGTTCCGACACAGGTGGTTCAATTCGCCAACCAGCTTCCTTAACAGGTATTGTTGGTGTAAAACCTACCTATGGTTTAGTTTCTCGTTATGGATTAATTGCCTTTGCTTCATCTTTAGATCAGATTGGACCATTTACGAGGAATGTAGCTGATTCAGCTGCTCTACTAAACCTACTCTCTGGATATGATCCTAAAGATACTACCTCCTTACCACACGCTAGACCAGATTATATGCAAGCTTTAGGTAAGGATATTAAAGGCCTTAAAGTCGGTGTTGCTAAAGATTCACTTGGCGATGGCTTAGATAAAGAAGTAGCTGCAACAGTGAAAAAGTCTATTGATGCTTTTGCTTCTTTGGGAGCTGAGATTGTGGAGATTGAACTACCACATTCCGAATATGCTCTTGCTACCTATTATCTTGTAGCAACTGCTGAAGCTAGCTCTAATCTAGCTCGTTTTGATGGCGTGAGATTTGGCCATCGTTCTCAAGAAGAAAAAGACTCAGTGACCATGTTCAAACACACCAGAGCCGAAGGATTTGGTCCTGAAGTTAAGAGAAGAATTATGTTAGGTACTTACGCTTTAAGCGCAGGTTTCTATGATGCATATTATCTCAAAGCGTTAAAAGCTAGAACATTGATTAAGAGTGATTTTGATGCAGCCTTTGGTAAGGTGGATATCATCTTATCGCCGACAACTCCATCAGTTGCATTTAAATTTGGAGAAAAGATTAGCGATCCATTAGCTATGTATCTAAGCGATGTCTTTACTACTACCGCTAATCTTGCAGGAATACCAGCCATGAGTATGCCAGCAGGTTTAACAACTAATGGTCTGCCAATAGGTGTACAACTCATTGCACCAGCCCTAGGTGAAGAGATTATGCTTAGTGCTGCTTATGCATTGGAAAAGGCCGTCGGTACCTTTGGTTTACCGACTCTGGAGGTGTAATAGATGCCACTTGAAGACTATACAATTGTAATTGGCTTAGAAGTCCACTCAGAGCTGATGACCAAGAGCAAGCTGTTCTGTGGTTGCAGTACATCTTTTGGTTCAGAAGCCAATAGCCAAGTTTGCCCTGTCTGCTTAGGCTTACCAGGAACTTTACCTGTACTCAATAAAAAAGCAGTTGAGTTTGCGGTTAGAGCTGGTTTGGCTTTGGATTGCAATATTGCTACTTTTAGCAAATTTGATCGCAAAAACTATTTCTATCCTGACCTTCCGAAAGCTTTCCAAGTCTCCCAATACGATATTCCTATCTGCCAGAAAGGGCATGTAGATTTTATTGTAAACGGTGAGAAAAAGACTGTGGGAGTAACTAGAGTGCACTTAGAAGAAGAAGCAGGTAAATCTGTCCACTCAGGAGCTACCATCAGTACTAGTGACTTCTCTTTAGAAGATTATAATCGCTGTGGTATTCCTCTAATTGAGATTGTTTCCGAACCAGATATGCGTTCACCAGAAGAAGCTCGTATCTATATGGAAACCTTGAGAAATATTTTACGTTATGCTGAGGTAAGCGACTGTAAGATGGAAGAGGGCTCTCTCCGTTGCGATGCAAACATTTCCTTGATGCCTAAAGGAGCTACTAAATTCGGTACTAGAACCGAGATTAAAAATATGAACTCCTTTAGAGCAGTACAAAAAGCCCTAGAATACGAAGCCATAAGACAAGCAGCGTGCCTAGATCGTGGTGAGAAGATCGTTCAAGAAACAAGAACCTGGGATGATGCTGCAGGGGTTACCCTACCTATGAGAAGCAAAGAGGAAGCTCACGATTATCGTTATTTCCCAGAACCCGATCTAGTACCTATAGTTTTAACAACCGAGTATATCGATAAAATCAAAAATGATCTGCCCGAACTACCTGTAGCTAAGTTCCACAGATATATAACAGAATATGCCTTACCTGAATACGATGCCGATCTGATCTCTGCGAATAAAGATCTTGCTACCTATTTCGAAGCAGTCTTAGAAAACTACAAAGATGCTAAAGTAGTATCAAACTGGCTCATGGGCGAGTTTATGAGACTACTTAACGAGCATGAGGTAGAGATCACAGACGTTAAAGTTAAACCAAAAGATTTAGCAAAGCTATTTGAACTCCAAGATAAAGGAACTATTTCTTCTAAGATTGCTAAGACAGTTTTCGAAGAGATGTTTATCTCTGGTAAAGATCCTGAAACAGTTGTAAAAGAAAAGGGTCTTGTTCAAATCAGTGATGTATCCGAGATCGAGAAGATTGTTGCTGATGTAATTAAAAACAATCCAGATCCTGTCGCTCAGTATTTAGAAGGTAAAGAAAAGGTTTTAGGTTTCTTAGTGGGTCAAGTAATGAAATTTAGCAAAGGCAAAGCCAATCCTCAGATGGCTAACGACTATCTAAAAAAAGCACTTGCTGAGCTTAAATAAGTAGTTCCTACAGCAGACTGAATAAAACCGGTCTGCTGTATATTTATGCAAAGAATTAGACAGGCATTCGGTGTATACAGAATTATCAAATACAGCGTACTGTATGTTTATTAGGTAACTATTGACATGATTATAATTTCTACTGTAAGATAATAAGCATTATAACAGGTGTAAATTCTACACGGCAGTGTGGAATAATGGAGGTGAAGCGCCGTGAAAGAACCTATAGTCAGAGGAGAAAAACCCCGTGTTTACCTTATCGATGTCACTAATCGTGACGGCGTTCAAACAGCTAATATTGGTTTATCTAAATTACAGAAGACCATGGTAAATTATTACTTGGATAAAATGGGAATTTTCCAATCTGAATTTGGTTTCCCAGCTCTAGAGCATGAGACTAATTATATTAATGCTAATCTTGATCTAGAGAAAAAAAGCTTTTTCAAAAATATCCGACTTGAAGGTTGGGTAAGAGCTACTGTGGAGGATGTTCATAAAGCTTTAAAATTGACCAAAGTGGAACATTTGAACCTTTCTATCTCCACATCGCTAATTATGACTATTGGCAAGTTTGGTAACAAATTTAGCCGTGAAGATGTCCTAGTTATGATGACTGAAGCTGTAGATGCAGCTCGTCAAGCAGGTGTGAAAACTATTGGGGTAAATGCCGAAGACGCTTCACGAACAGCAGCAGAACGCGAAGATCATGGCTATGATGAAGACTATCTAATCAAGTTTGCTTTGGCGGCTAAAAAGCATGGTGCAGATCGTATACGCTATTGCGATACATTAGGTTATGACCGTGCAATGAGTATCTATGATAGTGTCAAGAGTCTAGCTAAAGAAGTCCAGCTGCCTATAGAACTCCATTGCCATAACGATACTGGTTATGCCGTAGCAAACTCAGTCGAAGGTGCGATGGGTGCATTAGATGCAGGTGTCGACGCCTATATAAATACTACAATTAATGGAATGGGTGAACGTGCTGGTAATGCTGACATGGTTTCGGTTATTCTCGCGATTACCAAATCACGCGGACTTAGAGAAAAAAATATTCTCGATCCGAATATTGATTTAACTATGGCTTGGAAAATTGCCAATTATGCTGCTCGTTCCTTTGGATTGCCAATTCCTATCAATCAGGTTGGTGTTGGTAGCAATGCTTTTGCTCATGAATCAGGTATTCATGCTGATGGTATTTTGAAAGATCGTAAAAACTATGAGATCTATGAGCCAGAGGAATTAGGTATTCCAAATGGATTTACACAAGAAAGTGGACGTATAATTACTACTGGCGAATATGGTGGCCTTAAAGGGTTGAAGCATGTTTATAGTAAGATTGGTATGGAGATACCTGCGGATAAGGAAAGAAGAATTTTGAACTTAGTTCAATTAGCGACTGCCCACAATCAAAAACCTTTGTTACCAGATGAATTAAAACTAATTGCTGAGTACCCTGAGGAAGTTGCCAAAATACTCACTGTCACACCATAAAGTTAAGAAAGATCTGTTTACTAGAGCTACTGATTTAATCAGTGGCTCTTTTATTTACCAGAAATACTTGGTAACAAAAATGAATAAAAGGAAGTATAAAGGTAGGAGCCGAACAATAAATTAGAAACTCAGAAAGGTGATTTTATGAGAATTAGTAAAAAAATGGGAATTATCATTCTTTTGTTACTAGTAATCCTAACTATATTAGTTTTTTCCTGGTCTAAAAAAGAAATCACAGTAGCGACAGAGCCCAGGTGGGAGGATGTTTATACAACTGGTTCAGGTATTACTGTGAATGGTACAGTTATCTTGGCACTTGGGGATGAGTTTCTTTTAGATGTCGTGAGAGAAGATGCGCCTACCCTAAGAGCACCATCGCTTTACAGAGTAGGTAAGGAGACTAAGATTTGGCAAGGTAATAAGTGGCAAAAAGCAAAAAAAACACCTAAAGTTGGTACAACGGTCATGCTCTATGTTCCTTTTTCGCAGGAACCAGCGGGTATCTTTATTGATACTAGTTGCAAATATGTGTCTGGTAAAGTCGAAGCTTGGGATAACCAAATTATTACTATAGACAAGAAAAATTATGATCTTAAAACAGCTTATGTCGAGAATAAAGCTAATGGGCAAAGAGAGAACCTCTGGGCTTTTTTGGCTTTAGAAGACGGCGAGGTACAATTAGCTCAAATTTGGCCCGAAGAGTTCAGTAAACTACCAAATGTCATTGCTACAGCTAGAAAAAGTTGGTCAGAAGAAGGTTTTGAGGCTCAGGATATCGATGTGGTTTGGCAGGATGGTTGGTATATAACTGGATACCAATATCCTTTTAAGGATAGGTTAAACCCTGCTAAATTGCTTTATCTTTCCAGAGATGGTAGTGAGATCATAGCTAAAAAGGATTTTCTGCCCTTTGATGAACTCGAGATGCAGGTTGCATTTGCAGGTAAGGTTTATAGTAATTCATGGGAACAAATAAATATGACAGAGTTAGAAAAGTCTACACTATTCGAAGCTGGTGAAGATTACCGTGGCGAAAAGTATTACTATTTAGAAAACTCAACAAGAACAACTATTTATACCAAAGATAATTTTGATAAGTCTGTACTAACAGTTTGGAAAGAGGTTACAGAAAATGGCGATTCTCCAGGTGGAACATTTAACTAAAAGCTATGGAGCTAAGGTTATTTTTACGGATATTACTTTTGAAGTTAATCATAAGGAGAGAGTAGGTCTTGTAGGTGCAAATGGTACTGGCAAGTCTACTCTTCTAAAGATAATAGCTAAAGAAGAGGATAAAGACGACGGAGAGATATTCCTTTCCACAGGCACATCTATTGGTTATTTAGCACAAGCTAAAGATTATTCTCTGGTAACTCCCCTTTGGGAATTTCTTTCTGAACCACTAAGACCCATTTATGATTGTGAAGCTGAGCTTTTAAGGCTTAGCCAAGAGATACCTCGGTTAGAGGGAGAGGCATTGGCTATAGCATTAAAAAACTATAACGAATTACATGAGTGGTATGAACACGAAGAAGGCTATAAAGCTAATGCCCGACTACAGTATATCTATAACGGCTTAGGTTTTAACGAAACTGATAAAAATCGACCAATTGCTAGTTTTTCTGGAGGGGAAAGAACGAGGGTTGAATTGGCAAGAAAACTTTTAGAAAAACCTACACTACTTATTTTAGACGAACCAACCAACCATCTTGATGCTAACACTATAGAGTGGTTAGAAAGTTTCTTGAAAAACTACCCCTATGCTTTTTTAGTTGTTTCTCATGACCGGTACTTTTTAGATGAGATCGTGGACAAGATTCTCTTTTTAGAAGCAGGAGAGATAAAGACTTATAAAGGTAACTACACCAAATTTCGCGATCAAGTGAAAAAGGACGAAGAAACGCAAGAAAAGATGTATCAAAAGCAACAGGCTTATTTAAATAAGGAATTAAACTTAATTAATAATGCCAGAGAGACAGAAAAAGCTCAAAAATTTGCCAAATCTCGGGAAAAGAGGTTAGAAAAGTTAGATTTAGTTATTAAGCCTCCTAAGAGGGAACCAATGCACTTTAGATTTCCTTTTGCAGGTAGAAGTGGGGAAATCGCTGCTAAAGCTATAGAGTTAACTTTTTCTTATGAATCAAATAGACCAATAATCAATCCAGTTGATTTTATAATTAATTATGGTGACAAAGTAGCTTTATTAGGGCCTAATGGTGCAGGCAAATCTACCTTGATCAAACTATTACTCGGAGAGCTAAAGCCAACAGCTGGGAACATTCAGTTTGGTGCTAGTGTAGAACCTTGTTATTTTGAACAACACCATCATTTTTATAATGAAGATAATAGTGTTTTACAAGAAGTCCTTGCTCATAAACGTCTTACTTTAGGTGAAGCTAGAGATCACCTAGCTATCTTTCAATTCCGTGGTGAAGATGTATTTAAACGCGTTGGAGATCTATCTGGTGGCGAAAAGAGCCGCTTAGTTCTAGCTAAGTTAGCTTTAGAAAAGGGCAATTTTCTGATTTTTGATGAACCAACAAATCATCTCGACATTGAGTCTTTAGAGACATTAGAAGATGCTTTACTTGATTTTCCAGGGACTGTTCTATTTATAAGTCATGATAGATATCTTGTTGCTAAACTAGCTAAGAAAATTATGGATCTTGATAACGGTGAGCTAACTTTCCATCCATATAATTACCAAGAATATTTAAGACGTAGGAAAGAACCAGAGAAGATAGTAGAAAAAAAGTTGGAAGAGAAAAGTTTACCTCAAAAAAGAGAACGTCCAAGAAAAGTTGAACAAAAAAGAAACCAACTTACAAAACGTATTGAAGAATTAGAGCAAGAAAAAAACAATATAGAAGAAAGTCTTCACAGTGATGACGTGGCTACCAATTGGGAAATGTTAGCAGAGCTAGAAGAGAAGAAAAAGGCTCTTAGCCAAGAATTAACTAAACTATATGATGCTTGGATAGAGCTCGAAGAGGGAGAGGTTTAAGTGAAAAGTTACTTTAATAGATATTTAATAACGATAGCGCTTTTTCTTGTAGTATCTTTATTGGGAGCAGCTTCTTTGCCGATGGAGTACCAGAAGGTATTAAAAAGGATGACCTTAGAAGAAAAAGTGGGCCAAATGTTGCTTTTGGGAATACCGGGCACTAATTTTAATGCAACTGCCAAAGAAGTTGTTGCTGACTTAAAGGCTGGTGGATTAGTCTTATTCGCTGCGAATTTAACTAGTATAGATCAAGCAAGGGAATTTACCTCAGCACTACAAGCCACAGCAATGAAAACCAAATGGCAAATACCTCTTTTAATTACAGCTGACGAAGAGGGCGGTGTAGTATCGAGAATGCCATATGGTATGGTTACTACGCCCGGGAATATGGCTTTAGGAGCAACTGGTGATAAAGATTTAGTTAAAAAAGCCTATTATCATGCAGGTAGGCAGTTAAGAGCATTGGGAATAAATATGAACTTAGCTCCCTCTTTAGATGTGAATAACAATCCTCAAAACCCTGTTATTGGGGTACGTTCTTTTGGTTCGGATCCATATTGGGTTAGCGAATTTGGTATAGCGGCTTTAGATGGTTTAGAAGCTGCTAATGTGGGCAGTATTGTGAAGCATTTCCCAGGGCATGGAGATACAGGTACAGATAGTCATTATTCACTACCTATAGTTAATAAAAGTCGAGCCGAAATTGATAAAACAGAACTGTATCCTTTCAAAAAAGCTTTGGAAAACGGCGCTAAGGCAGTAATGACTGCTCATATTGAATTTCCGGCCTTAACAGAAGGTAAAAAAATACCCGCGACCTTATCCTCAGAAATACTTACCGATGTCTTACGCGAAGATTGGAATTTTAATGGTGTAGTCAGCACTGATGACCTAGTCATGAAAGCAATTACCAATAATTTTGGTTTTAGAGAAGCTGTAGTTATGGCTGTCAAGTCAGGAGTAGATCAAGTACTTATAGCTGGTGATATTAATAATCAAAGAGTAGCTAAACAAGCAATAATTGATGCTGTTAAAAAAGGAGAAATATCGGAAGAAAGAATTAACCAGTCAGTCGAACGCATTTTAGCACTCAAGGCGCAGTTAGGTTTAAAAAAAGGACAAGTACCTAAACTTTTAGATGCCAAAAAAGAAGCTGCAGACGCCTATAAAGTAGCTCTCGAAGTAGGTTTAAATTCCATTACTATGATCAAAGACGATGGTCGTTTATTAAAATCTGGTGATAAGGTACTCTTAGCTGTAGTGGACAACAATCTAATGGGTGCTGGTGGTAGAAATGGTACAAAAGTTAGTGCTTTTTTAAAAAGCGAATTACAAAGTAAGGGTTATAAGGTAGATATGGTTGCCTTGTCTAGTAAGCCGACAGTATCAGAGAGAGATGCTGTTTTGAGGGCAGCTAAAGATTGCGATGTTGTTGTGTTGCTAACCCGTAATGCCAACACAGCTCAAGGCCAATTGGCGTTAAGCTTAACAGGTAAGCCGTTAATTACTGTAGCCCAGCAAAATCCTTATGATATATTGCGTTACCCGGAAACTAAGGTTCATCTTTTAACTTATGGGTATACTGAAGCTTCCATTAGAGCTCTTGCGGCTATATTAGCAGGTGAGAAAGTACCTGTAGGCAAATTACCAGTAACTGTTTCGAAAACATATACTTTTGGGTATAAAAAATAGGAGCGAATTACGCTCCTATTTTTTATGGTGCAAACGGATTATTAGCAAGGTATTTGATATTGAAAGGATAAAAGGATTATAAATCGAAATATAACTACAATATAAGAAAATACCACTTGATAAAAAGTAGTAAAAGGAAATAACTACAGTGACAGACTGTTGTCACAAATATGCTGTAAACTAGGAGATGATAACGTGGAATTTACAAAAAAAGTCGATGCTATACTTCGGTTTCTGGAGCTAGTTAGGGGAAAAGAAGGCCAGAAAGGTCAGCACATAAATTATTATGCTGAACAGCTAGGTTGCTCACCAAGAACTATTCGTCGCTATATAGATGATATTACATTGTCTGGTTTTCCGATATTTCTAGAAGACGGGATAGTAAAAACAGAACAAAAGATGACAGAAATAAATGGATATTTAAACCCTAACGAGACATTTTTACTTTTATTAGCTGTAGATACCATTAAAAAGAGTAGCTCTAAGCCTGAAGTATTTGATAGGCTCGTCGATTCAATTACACGTTATGCAAAAAGCAATACCTTAGAAGAAGCAACATTAATCTCTAACCGGGTTAAAATTTATCCTGGTCTAAGTGAGGAGGTGTCAACCCACCCTAAGGTTTTAGATTCTCTGCTAAAAGCTATTTATGTTAATCATTCGGTTGAATTTTTTTATCAAAAACCAATTGATACCGAACCAGAAAAGAGAAAAGTTGATCCATATTATCTTTTTTTCAAAAAAACTGATTGGTATTTAATTGGCAGATGTCACCTAAGAGACGATTTAAGAATATTTAGAGTAGGGCGTATGACTGAAGTTAAGCAACTTTTAGAACCTTTTCAAATGCCAGAGGATCTTTCTATTGAATCTTACCTAGCAGATGTTTGGGAACTAGAAAAGGGAGGTGAAGAGTATGAAATAGAGATTATTTTTAGTCCTAGTGTAGCACCAATTGTGATGGAAACTAAATACCATCCTCTGGAAAAGAAAAAGCAACTACCAGATGGCAGTGTAAATTACAAAGTTAAATGTGCTGGTAAAAATGAGATGCTAAGATGGATACTATCCTTTGGAGCTAATGCACAGGTCATATCCCCACAGGAGTTTCGCGAAGATTTGCTGGTTATTGGGAAATATTATTTTGAGGCCTATTGTTAAGAAAGAGGCGAGGTGATACTATGCCTCATAGTATTTTAGTTAAATTTATTCCTCAACAATCAAGAAGTTTTGATGTATCTTTAGGCCAGCAGATTCATGCCTTATTTTTAAATACTATTCGTAAGGTTGATCCTGTTCTTTCTAGGGAATTACACGATGAGGTTGCTGGTAAACCTTTTACAGTTTCTTTACCATTAACTAAAAATCGTCGTCCCTTAAATCAATTTATTGCTGGAGAGGAGTGCTACGTTCGTTACACAGTATTTTCAAATAAAATATGGCAGATATTTCCGCAGGTTATCTCTTCCCTTTGTAATGATACTGTGCATATTTCTAGGACCGAAGTAAAAATCATTTCAGTTTCCTTGTCTGCTGAAGGTAATGAGAAAGCCAGCGAAACTTACCAAGAAATATGGGAAGCTGAACCTGCTAATAAGTTTGAAATTAGTTTTATCTCACCAACTTCTTTCCGGCTCCAAGGTCATTCTTTCCTATTGCCTTTACCCAGCTTAATGTATGCAGGATATTTGAAAAAATGGAATAAATATTCAAACTATGAAATACCTGAATCTGTATTGGAAAGAATAAATGACCGATTACTTATTTCTAAAGTTAATTTGTCTAGCCAAGTGCTTCGTTATTCGAATTATTTCCAAATCGGTTTTACCGGACAAGTTATGTTAAACGCAGCAGACTATTCATTAGGGGAAAGTAAATATCTTTCAGTTTTAACCCGATTTGCAAATTATTGTGGGACAGGGCACAAGACTACCATGGGTATGGGTCAGACTAGAGTAAAACTTATTATTTAGACAAAAAAGGGGACAATCTGTCCCCCTTTTTTGTTACATAACAACTGTTCCTTTACCACTTGGTATAATGTAAAGAATGTTCACTTCGGTGCCAGTAAGAGCATCAATGTAGACTAAAAAATTTTCGGTACTGTCTTTCAACTGAGCTTCAATTTCATAGCAGTAAGCTTCGGTGGCATCTGTTTTTGGAATTACAACAAGATTGGTTTTTATAGCCTTGAGTTCTTTGGATAACTTAGCTTCGGCTTCTGAAGCAGAAATACTTGGTGGAGGTAAGTTCCGTGTATAGTGGTTCATGATATAAGAGAGGCTATCTTGAGCTAATATTTCACCATTATCTAAGGCTACTTCCACTTTAATTTGATCAGGATAGATGAGAACACCATTTTCTAAAGGAACAAAGGATAATAAAAGTGTGTGATCCTCTACTAATGGGTAGGTAGTTTCAAGCTGAGGCCAGTTTTGTGCTTTAATAAATTCGGCAGCTTTTTTTTCAGCTTCAGCAACAGATATCTTGGTACTTACCACATTACGAGAGTTGAATAACTGTAAAACAGAGCCACCTTTTTTAGAAATATCTATACGCATGGTACCACTTTTTGAGGCGAAACTATATGCTGCTAATTTGCCCTTAACTTCTTCAGCAAAATGCATGTCGACTTTAGTTTTAGTAGCTTGAGATACCACTTGTTCAGCTTTGCGTTCTGCTTCGTCTCTTGATATATCAGCACCAACAAGACCTTTGGGTGTGAGATTTTCCATATGGTCCGAGAAAGGACCATCATAGGTTAGACTCGGAACTCTATCCATTTCGTCGGAAATAAGTTGAAAGCCATCTTTAAAAGGTTCGGGTTTAGCTGGGTCTTGTTTGCTCTCTGTGCTTAGATCATTCCAAGTAAGCCTACCAACCTCAGCTTTCATTTGGATATCTTCGAGTTGCTTAGCAAGTGATTTAGAGTTATCAAAGAGCTCACGTAAGGTTGTTTTTTCGTTATCTGTTAATGGTGTTGCAGCGGAAGCGCGGGCTAAAGAAAGAGCATAGTCACCTAGTTGGTTAAGAAATTTTGATGTTCGTAACAACATGTTTAAGGGTAATGGCATACTGGTTAGGTAGGCTTGAGCACTAAACGAATCACGGGTCACCTGGGCCAACGATTGAGCAGTTTGCGAAGAAGATGAGGAAACTAGAGCTTTACCTAAGTTTATACTAGCAGAATTTAAACTTGCACTTAGTTCATAAAAGGATTTCGTGTACTGGTTGGATAATCCAATCTCTGCTATCCTACGTGCACTATATTGCTGGTAGGCAAAAAAAGCTACAGCTAATAAGAGTATACCAACAATTATGTAACCGACTCTATTCATATTGTGTACCTCCTAGCGGGCAAAGACATGGTTGCCGATCCAGCGGATAATCTTACGCGACCAGATCCAAGCGGATACTTTTTTCGAGGGGTTCCAAAAGAATATACAGCCATAGGTTGGGTCCCAACCATTAATAGCTGCTCTAGCAGCAGTATAAGCGGCGTTAGATGGTGTACGACGCCAAATAAGACCATTAGAGACAGATTCAAAAGCTTTGGGCTGATAGATGACACTAGCTATACTATTAGGAAACAATGGGCTTTGAACACGATTAAGTAGTACAGAACCAACAGCTACTTGTCCTTCAAAGGGCTCTCCTTCTGATTCAGCAGCTATAACTCTTGCCAAAAGGTCAATATTACCTGAATATCTCTGGGGACTAGCATATGAAGAAGGTTGCCAGAAAAATAAAAAAGCCGACAGTGATAACGCTAATACGGCGAGAACAATTTTTAGCAAGCGGCGCACTTTTAGTCCTCCTTGACAGCAGATGGTTTATTATGAAATAGAGAAGTTGCTATCCAGAAATAGTGTGTCTAAAAAGAATAAAAATCATTCTTAGTAAATCTCGAGGGAAAGTTAAGAGTAGATTAAAAGCAAGGTGATAATTATGGACAAAATAGTCGAAGTCCAAGGAGTAGATATAGGTCAAGAAGGCCAAGGAATTGCCAAAACACAAGATGGTTACACCGTTTTTGTGCCATTTTTACTCCCAGGTGAAAAAGGCCGAGTTAAGATTATAAAAGATGAGGGTAGTTTTGGTCGAGGTGAGCTACTTGAGTGGACCGACAAGACAAGTGAGCGTGTAGAACCAATTTGTCCAGTCTACTATGAATGTGGTGGTTGCCAATTACAACATTTTAGTTATGAAGCTCAATTAATTTGGAAAGAGAAGAAAGTTAGAGATAGCCTTATTCGTATTGGAGGATTGCGAAATCCCAAGGTAAAGCCGATTATTGGCATGGAAGAGCCATGGTATTACCGTAACAGGGGCCAGTTTGTTATTGGAGAACAAGAAGGTAAACTGACTTGGGGGTTTTTTGCACCTAAATCTCATTCAGTTATAGCTATTGATAATTGTCCTATTCACCATAGATATGTAAATGAGGCCATGCAAACCTTAGTTCCTCAGTTAGAAGGCCTCCATTCGTATTTTGAAGCTAGAGGCTCTCTGCGTCATATATCGATGCGTTGTGGTGTTAATACTGAAGAAGTTTTAGCTACTATCGTTCTTTCTGAACCGATGAATAAAAAATCTAAGTTAAATTGCCAAGCTGTGTCACGAGCTGTTGGCATAATGGAGAACATTAACAAATCTAGAAGTAGCAAGATCTTAGGCGAAAAAGAAAGAACAATCTGTGGGCAGAACTATCTCGAAGAAAAATTGTTAAATTTACGTTTTCGTATTTCATCCCAATCGTTTTTTCAAAATAATACCCTGCAAACTGAGAAGTTGTACCAAAAAGCCTTAGAGTATGCTGAGCCTCAAGGTAAAAAGATCTTAGATCTCTACTCTGGTATTGGTAGCATTACTTTAGCCATGGCTACTAAGGCTAGGGAAGCAGTAGGAGTAGAGATTGTTAAAGCAGCTGTTAAAGATGCTGAACTTAATGCTAAACTTAATGGCCTAAGTAATGTACGCTTCTATGCTTTAGACGCAGCTAATGCTTTTAAACAGGAGAATTCCACTCCAGATGTTCTAGTAGTAGACCCACCTAGAAAAGGTGTAGAAAATAGGGTTTTAGACAGTATTCTTGATCTAGCACCGAAAACTATTGTTTATGTATCTTGCAATCCCGATACTCTAGCTAGAGATATTAGAATATTATCGTCAAAGTATGAGTTTATTGAAGCAACTCCTGTGGATGTTTTTACCCAAACCACTCATGTGGAGACAGTAGTATTGATGTCAAGGGTTGAAAAGTAGCTGTGAAAAAAGCCTTGATATATAGGCTTTTCAAGGATTTTCGCTTGAAAACCATTGCTTAGAATTTGCTGATAATATAGATATAAACCCACAGATACAATTATCACTGGGTTCTTTTAAGCGTGTATTGGAAGTTGATTCTATCCTTGATGTTTCGCGAGCTATAAAAAGTAGTAAATACCGAATATTTAACAACTTCGAGAAATGGCCATGCCGTTACCATTTGGATATATTAGCCCATACAAATTCATGGAAAACAAATGATAACATTAGAATATTAGTTGATTCAATACAAAAATTAATGAGAACAGACAGACCTGAAGTAATTGGACTTGGTGCAGCTTCATGGGTTGGTCACGTTTTGGGAACGGTTGGTTGTTTTGCAAAAGGATTTTCAATTGCAATTGAGAAAGATGGAGTACACTACACGCAGCTTGAAACTGTTTTATGGCTCTGTAAATGCGGTTTAGCTCCATATATAGAAAAACTCAAAGATGAAATTGATATATACCACCATTGCCTCCAAAACGAGAAAAGCGAGTAGGCATTTACTGCCGTGTGAGTACAAACAGTGCAGATCAGCTGAAAAGTACAAGGTTGACAGCAGCTAATCCCAAATGGTTATTGGCTGATGTTTACATTGATATTGCTTCAAGCAAGACAGGTTCTTCTCGTATGCTGAAGGATTGTAAGTCACGTGATATAGAAATTATCTTAACCAAGAGTATAAGCAGATTTGGTCGAGATACGGTAGAGATTCTTGATGCGTTGAACCAGCTGAGGATTCTCGGTGTTCGTGTTATATTTGAACAGGAAGCACTTAATACAGCTGATACAGATAACGACCTTATGATCTCAATAATTAAGTCAATTGTTCAGGCAAAGAATGAATCACGCAGCGATAATATTAGGTGGGGTATCAAACAACGTGCTTCACAAGGCACTTCAAAGCTAGATAACAGAAAGTGCTATGGGTACGTGAATGCTAATGATGGCAGCCTTATTATCGAAGAGTCTGAGGCGAAAAACGTAAGATTGATTTTCAATATGTATCTTCAAGGCAAGAGTGTGATAGGCATTGTATCTGAATTAGAGAGACTGGGAATTAAGTCCCATATAGGAAAAGGAAAATGGTGTAAGCGAACTATTGATGTGATGCTCAGTAATGAAAAATACACAGGAAATGTCCGGTTGTTGGATATGGAAAGCATGATGCATACTATCTGATGCATCGAGGTTAGATGCTCCTGAGAGCATCAAAGCATTTAAGGAGTTCTGTTCTCTTTATACAGAAGCTAAGATGCTTATGGAAGATCCTTTAAATACTACTTTTTCTAGTGGCGATACGCCGTTACTATTTTCTCAATCCTTTAGATACTCTATGTTTGAAAGAATTGCTCCTCAGATTATAAACCAATGGTCTGTGGTGGAGCTACCAGGAACCATGAGAGAAGGTAAGCTTGACCAAACTAATACAGGAAATGGATTGGCCTGGGCTATGACAGCTTCTAGTAAAAATAAAGAAGAAGCTTGGTTATTACTTAAATGGCTCACTTCGACAGAAACCACAAGTAAATTTATGATTTTGGCTAATCAATCCTCAGATAAATGGCGTCTCTTTTTTGCTTCGAAGGGAACTTTAGATAATGCGATTTTTCCAAAAGAGCATCTAGCAATCGCTCAAAAAGCGTTAGCTAACTGTAAGGTGCAGCGAGCTGTTGTTGGAGGATATTTAGCAGATCGTTATGTTGATTTTGCCTTTAACAAAGTAATATTGCAAAAAGAAGATCCAGAAACAGCTATTAAGCAAGCTGCTAAAGAATCAACTCAAGAGATCCAAAAAAAGCTTAAAGAGTTTGCTCGTTTTATTAATGGTTTATAATAACTACCTGATGTAGAAGCGGGTAGATAAATTAGGTAAATAGAAAACTTGTCCAGAAGAACAGAGTAGCTAATGGAATTATATCTTTAGTAGCCATGATATGAGCGCATCTACCTTATTGGTTAGAGGTACCTAACAAAGTAGAAGTCATATCATGGCTTTTTTCGAGAAAAGATATGCCACAATCATGCTAGCAATGTTACAACTACATAATTCAATAACTGCTTTTAACCTAATATACTGCGTTAAACCCCAAAGTCCAATATTTATACTACATTCTTTTTACAACTGTTCAATCAGCTTTTGTATGTGGTACTTATTATCTAAACCGTACCGAAGGACGAGGAAGTATGGACCCTTGGTATTTACTTATAATATATCGGAACATTTAGTTGACAGCTTAGAATAGTAAAAAGATAGACTGAAATGGAATTATATAATGTGCTTTATACCGGTATCGGAACGATATTGATAATGTACCGATACCGGTATAAAATGATCGTGAGGTGATTCTGTTGAAATATATAAGTGTAAAAGAAGTGGGCGAAAAGTGGAAAATTAGTGATCGTAGAATTCGAGTGCTTTGCAACGAGGGACGGGTTGAAGGTGCGATAAAAATCGGCCGAAATTGGTCAATACCTGCTGATGCTATTAAACCGGTTGATGCGAGGAAAACAACTCGAAAAAACTATATTGGTTTGGAATACGATTTTAGTTATATAGATTCGCTTAAAGAAGCCATTGATCGGCTCAGACCTTTTTCGAAGAGACTTGCGAAATCACTTCATGATAAGCTGATTGTTGAATGGACATATAACAGTAATGCTATCGAAGGAAATACCCTTACTATGTCAGAAACTAGGGTGGTTCTAGAAGGTAATACGATTGGCGGAAAGAGTATGATTGAACACTTGGAGGTAATTAATCACCGAGAAGCTATCCTGCTTATTGATGATCTAGTTTCCAACAAAGAACCTCTTTCAGAATGGAATATCAAGAACATTCATGCACTGATCCTTAAAGAAATTGATAATGAGAATGCTGGAAAATACCGAACAGAAAATGTGGTTATCAGCGGTGCAAAGCATATACCGCCTAAGCATTATGAGATAAGCTATTTGATGCAAAAGCTAATTGCAGAATATCAGAACGAATGGCAAAAATATCACCCGGTTGTGAGGGCAATATTATTGCATGGTGAATTTGTAAAAATTCATCCGTTTATTGATGGAAACGGAAGAACTGCAAGACTGCTGTTGAACTTTGAACTAATGAAGAATGGATATACTCCAATCATTATTAAGAATGAAAATCAAGCTCAATACTACGAAGTGCTAGACTTAGCACATACAATGATGAATTATGGTCCTTTCATAAAGCTGGTAGCAAATCTTATAATAGAGTCGAAAAAACTTTGGTTGTCTGTATTAGAGTAACAAGAGTATAAAGGTTCCAGGAAGTGCGATAACGACTCGCGGTAATATTGTCTGCGAAGGTAAAATTAGGAAGTAATCTAAAGCTATTAGCTTGAAGAACCCAGAGAGATGATTCGTTAATATGGTCCAGAAAGCGTTAGGTTCTCAAATCGAAATTTGAAGGTGAAATGATGGCGAGAGCAAAATATCAAGTTTTGGTACTACCATTCTGTTTAAATGAAGATGAAATAAAGTACTGCATATTTCATCGGTCTGATATGAATATTTGGCAATTTATTGCAGGTGGAGGTGAAGATGGCGAGACACCACTTCAATCTGCTAAAAGAGAAGCTTATGAAGAAGCAGGTATCGCTTATAATGCCAATTATTACCCTTTAGATACATATTGTAGTATTTCTACCGAATGTTTCGCTGCATATCGAAGAACTTGGGGAGATAATTGCTTTGTTATTCCAGAGTATACATTTGCGGTAAATATAGAAAAAACTATAGTAAACATTTCTCCAGAACACACTAAATATGAGTGGATGGATTACGAAACTGCCAAGCGTGTCTTAGGGTATGATAGCAATAAAGTAGCTTTATGGGAATTAGATAACAAAATAAAAAAAGGTTTATTGGTAGGAGAAAATGCTACAGAAAAGTCCTTTAGTTAAAAGTATATTGAATTTTCAGTGGCAATTCTACATTATGACACTACCTCATTTGATGGACAAAGTAATTAGTGAATAATTCAGGATAATGAAGTATAGGAGTATAACAACGTAAAAGATGGCTAAGTAAAATTATTTGTATAAAGGGTGGTTAATTAAACTGGAACAAATACTATTTGAAACGAGAACAGATTTTAGGAATTGGTTAAAGGACAATTGCCTTACAAGCAGTGGAATTTGGTTGGTGTTTAGTAAACATGAAAGTATTAAAACGCTTAAAGCGAGTGAAGCTCTAGAAGAAGCGTTGTGTTTTGGGTGGATTGATGGTCAAATACAAAGTATAGATGAAGCGAAGTATTTAAAATACTTTTCATCGAGAAGAAAAGGAAGCAAGTGGTCAGAAAAAAATAAAAATCTTGTAAAAGAACTTGAAGCTAAAGGACTAATGACTGATTTTGGACGAGCTAAAGTTGAAGAAGCAAAGAATAAGGGAATGTGGGATGCGCCTAAACCGGAACCTATAACTGATAAGCAAGTACAAATGTTAGCAGAGTTAATAAAAGATATCGAACCAGCATACACAAATTTTAATTCTATGTCTCCTTCTGTTAGAAGAAATTATACAGGGCTATATTTCGATGCTAAATCTGATGATGCAAAAAAGAGAAGACTTGAAAAAATTATAGATAGGCTTAATTTAAATTTGAAACCAATGTAATGGAGAAATTGATGGAATACATATCGTATTGTTGCTTATGAGGCAACGAATCATGGCTCTCTTGACCGAGCAATCAGCTGCAGAGGAACAGTTAGTTCTGCTTATAATAAGTGACCTAATTAGGTATTGAAAGTCTCGTAAGCAAATGAGCAGAGGATGAGGATATGAAAATAAAAAGTTGTATGATCGATAAGGAGCTAAGAACTACAGGTAGAATGATGAAGATTATTAATAACAATTATACCGAATCAAAGTTGCGGCTATTTAATAAACTGATGAATATACGGAGAAGTAAAATAAAAGAGGATACAATACAATTTTCCGAAGAGAGTATTTACCGTAAAGATGGCTCTAAACTGCGATTATGTATATTTAAGCCATTAGAACCCAAAGAAAATGTTCCTGGTGTTCTTTGGTTGCATGGAGGGGGATATGTGCTTGGAGCACCAGAACGAGCAGAAATAATAGCAAAAAGATTGATTGAAGTGAGCAATTGTGTGGTCGTAGCTCCTGATTATCGTTTGTCTATCGAGACTCCATATCCAGCAGCTTTGGAAGATAGTTACGAGGCCCTTCTATGGATGAAAAGTCATGCGAAAGAATTCGGGATCAGCGATAATCAACTTATGGTGGGGGGTGACAGTGCGGGAGGAGGATTAACTGCTGCACTTACACTTTATGCAAGGGATAAAGGAGAAGTAGCTATTGCATTTCAAATGCCATTATATCCAATGTTGGACGATAAAATGACAAGTGAATCTGCTAAGGATAATAATGCTCCTGTTTGGAACTCGAAATCTAACTTTAATTGTTGGAAACTATATCTTGGTGAATTATTTCGTAGTTCAGATGTGCCTTACTATGCTGCCCCTGCTAGGGCAGAAGATTATATTAACCTTCCGCCGACAGCCACTTTTGTTGGTGAATTGGAGCCTTTCAGAGATGAAACCGTTCAATATGTAGAGAACTTAAGAAAAGCTGGAGTTCCAGTCGATTTCGAAATCTATAAGGGATGTTATCATGCTTTTGAGCAGATATGTCCAAAAGCAGAGGTAAGTAAAAAGGCAATTATGTTCATCTTAAATTCATTTAAGCATGCAACAGAATATTACTTTGCCCAGCAAAAAAATAAACTTAATGAGGATATGTAAGTTATGATGCAAACCCATTGAATCATGATAGATTTCTTAACAATTACAAAAAGTATCCCTTTTCACGATTGTGCTAAATATGGGACATAGAGAGATCTATGAAATAAACATGTTAATATTACCATTGAAAGAGATAAAAGGAGTATTTACTTCAAATCTCCTGTATCTAACAAACCATCAATTGATATGTTTTTTTGTAACGTTCGTTTTCAGGGAAATAGATAAAAACCTATTTACATGTTCCCACGAGCGTAAATTCCAAAAGTCGGCTCAAAGCATCAATGCCAACAACTCGAACCATGTTCAGTGCGTAGTATTTATTTCAAGAGAGGTAAATAGAGGGACTGAAAATGCC
>ENA-UOOH01001285-UOOH01001285.1-fermentation-metagenome-genome-assembly--contig:-NODE-1285-length-24707-cov-11.657107_pt1 | contig 24707 bp, 20 predicted proteins | sample MGYA00245778_ERZ724025 | MGnify/ENA primary metagenome ERZ724025 (study PRJEB28704, sample SAMN03018313) | fermentation metagenome | biome: anthropogenic terrestrial biome; feature: soil... | reverse complement strand
CTGATAAAAATTAGAGGCTGTATTGAAATATTGTATTCAAGACAGCCTCTTTTTTTTGTTTTACAAATTTGACTTGTTAAAGCATTGTTATTGTAAAATTTCCAATATTTTTATTGAGAATTTTGTTTATTAAGTGTTAATTAACTAATTTTGCAGATTGAATTATGTCTTTAATTAAGGCATTAAAGTTTAAAGTATAGTAATAAAAGCATTTTCAAGGATTAAAGGAGTTCTGCCTTGAATAAAATGCAAAAATAGTGAACTCAATTAAAAAATATATGAAAAAAGGATGTAAATACGGTACTCACCGTGTATTGGAGCCAAAAGGAGTGTTACCACAACCAGCTAACAAAATTGACAATAATATGGATGAAATCTATGATAATGAAATCCTTATTGATGTTCAAACTTTAAATGTTGATAGTGCTTCTTTTACTCAAATTGAAGAACAAGCAGGTGGAGATAAGGCAAAGATTGCTGAAATTATGATGGGAATTGTTGAAAAACAAGGAAAACACAGAAACCCTGTAACTGGTTCTGGCGGTATGTTGCTTGGAACAGTTGAAAAAATTGGTGACGCACTTGTTGGAAAGACTGACCTTAAGGTTGGTGATAAGATAGCTACTTTAGTTTCTCTTTCACTTACTCCTTTGAGAATTGATAAAATTAAAGATATTCGTCCTGATATTGACCAAGTTGACATTGACGGTAAGGCTATCTTGTTTGAAAGCGGAATTTATGCTAAGATTCCTTCTGATTTACCAGAAAACTTAGCTCTTTCAGCATTAGACGTTGCTGGTGCTCCTGCTCAAACTGCAAAATTAGTAAAACCTGGCGATACTGTTTTGGTTATTGGTGCTGGTGGAAAATCTGGTATGCTTTGTTGCTATGAAGCAAAGAAACGTGCTGGAGTTACTGGAAAAGTTATTGGACTTTGTCATAGCCAAAAATCAACAGAAAGACTTATGAAATTAGGTTTTGCTGACCACGTATTTTCTGCAGATGCAACTCAACCAGTTCCTGTTATGCAAAAAATTCAAGAACTAACAAATGGCGAAATGGCTGACGTAACTATCAACAATGTTAACATTACAGACACTGAAATGACTTCAATCCTTTGTACTAAAGACACGGGATTAGTTTACTTCTTCTCAATGGCAACAAGCTTCACAAAAGCAGCTTTGGGTGCTGAAGGAGTTGGTTCTGACGTAACAATGATTGTTGGAAATGGTTATACTCGTGGTCACGCTGAAATAACTCTTCAACTTCTTCGTGAATCAGAAAAGCTTAGAGATATTTTCACTGAACTTTACGCTTAATTAATTAATTAAATGGATTAAACTGTGAGTAGAGTTTTTCTACTTACAGTTTTTTATTATAAACTTGAATCTTTATGAATAATATTAGTGTTTGTGGAATTGATTGCGATATTGCATGCATTGAGTGCAATAAGTATTTAGACGTTCCGTGTAAGGGCTGCAACGAATTGAAAGGTAGATTGTTTTGGACAAAACATTTGGGCTTAGAAGTTTGCCCTATCTATAATTGTTGCGTCAATGAAAAACAATTGGAACATTGTGGAAAGTGTGATAAGCTGCCTTGCGATGTTTTCTTTTCAACAAAAGACCCTTCAATTTCTGATGAGTTGTTTAGAGAAAAGATTCAAGAGAGAGTAGATTTACTAATGACTTTATAAAAACAATTATATTTATGCAAGTAAACAGAAGAAAAGAATTATTCCCTGAGGTTTCTGACAAAGACTGGAAAGATTGGAAATGGCAAGTAAAGAATAGAATAGAAACACTTGATGATTTAAAAAAATATATCAACCTGACCCCACAAGAAGAGGAAGGTGTTATGAAATCTCTCAAAACCCTTCGTATGGCAATCACGCCATATTATCTATCTTTAATTGATATAAATAATCCAAACTGTCCAGTTAGAAGACAAGCTATTCCAACAGCAGCAGAAGTTTATCAGTCACCAGCTGACCTTTTAGACCCACTTAGTGAGGATGAGGACTCTCCAGTTGAAGGACTAACTCATCGTTATCCAGATAGAGTTTTGTTCCTCATCACTGATATGTGTTCAATGTATTGTCGTCATTGCACAAGAAGAAGATTTGCAGGACAAAAAGATGCAGAAAGTCCGTCTGAAAGAATTCAAAAAGCAATTGATTATATTGCAAAAACCCCACAGGTTAGAGATGTGTTGCTTTCAGGAGGTGATGCCTTAATGGTAAGCGATAAAATGTTAGAATCAATAATTCAACGCCTAAGAGAAATTCCTCATGTTGAAATTATTCGTATTGGTTCTCGTACTCCTGTTGTTTGCCCTCAACGTATTACTGATGATTTATGTAATATGTTAAAGAAATATCATCCAATTTGGTTAAACACTCACTTTAATCACCCTAACGAATGTACTGCTGAAGCATTAGAGGCTTGTGAAAGAATGGCAAATGCAGGTATTCCTTTAGGAAACCAATCTGTTCTTTTGAGAGGAGTTAATGATGATGTTAGAGTAATGAAGAAATTGGTTCAAAAATTAGTAATGATGAGAGTTCGTCCTTATTATATTTACCAATGCGACCTTTCTATGGGATTGGAACATTTCCGCACCCCTGTTTCAAAAGGAATTGAAATTATTGAGAACCTAAGAGGACATACATCTGGTTATTCTGTTCCAACCTTCGTTGTAGATGCACCAGGAGGAGGAGGAAAAACTCCAGTAATGCCTCAATATATTGTATCACAAAGTCCTGGCAAGGTAGTTTTGAGAAACTTTGAAGGAGTAATTACTACCTATACAGAACCAACTAACTATTCTAATGAATGCGAATGTGATATTGACTTTTTGAATGAAGAAATGAAAACAGATGGTGTTGCGAGCCTATTGCACGGAGATAGACTTGCTCTTGAGCCAAGTAATTTGGCAAGACACCAACGCATAAAGAAGAAAAAATAGAATTGCCATTCATTGATGAAATATTAAAATACAAGAGTATATCTTTTGTAGGGATGGAAAAGAATACAGGCAAGACAGAGACATTGAACTATGTCCTATCTTGCTTGTGTTCTTATAATGATGTAAGGATTGGTATTACTTCCATAGGGATTGATGGTGAGAAAACAGATCAGGTTACCAAAACACATAAGCCCGAAATCAGTATTTCAAAAAACACACTCTTTATCACATCAGAACATTTCTATAAACAAAAAGAAATAGTCTCAAACATCATTGCCATATCTCAAAAAGGGACTTCCTTAGGGCGATTAATTACTGCAGAAGCAGTTAGCGAAGGAAAAGTTTTGCTTGCAGGAGCATCTAACACTCTTTGGCTTAAAGAAACAATTAGAGAATTACATAGCTTAAAAGCGAATTTGGTTTTGGTTGATGGTGCCTTGTCAAGAAAAAGCTTTGGCTCTCCTTCCATTACTGATGCTATGATTCTTTCAACAGGAGCTGCACTTTCAATAAATATTAATACTCTTGTCCAAAAAACAGCCTTTGTTTATAGATTAACACAATTAGAGTCAATTGAAAAACCTCTGGCAAAGAAGCTCCAACACATTGAAACAGGGATTTATGCAATTGATTACAAAAATAAACTGATTGACCTAAATATCCCTTCCATTCTGATGATTGAGCAATACAAGGACTTATTGTTTAGCTTTGGCACAAGGATATTTGTTTCAGGAATAATTACCGATAAGCTAATTGATTTTTTGAAAGCACAAAAGAATATCAAGGATATTGAGATAATTGTTAAGGATTTCACTCGAATATTTTGCAAGTCGGAAAATTTGGATATGTATTTTAAAAAAGGAGGCAGGCTTAAGGTTGTTCAGCCAACGAATCTTATTGCAATAACAATTAATCCTACCTCTCCAAGTGGCTATAATCTAAACTCACAGACTCTGATTGATGCACTAAGAAAACAAATCCCATTACCAATATATAACATTAAAGAAATATAGGTTTATGACATTAAAACAAGCTATTGAAAAGCATAGTGGATTAAGGTTTATTGTTGAAGAGCTGAACATTTATTCCTCCATTGGTAGAAAAGCATTATTAAATATTAGCTTTTCAAAGGACAAGGCTTTGCTTAGTTCCAAGCATTCAATTATTGAAGGGTGTCAGGATTATATTTCTGAACCTATTAATCAAAAAACATTGACAAAGGTTCGCAAGATACTAAGTTATTTAAATGATATTAGAGGTACGCTTAACCTTTTGGTGCAAAACCAAACCCTTGACGATGTTTCGCTTTTTGAAATCAAACAATTCTCAATTGCATGCTACAAGATTAAATCACTTCTCTTTGACATTTCGAATCATATCTCCAAAGCAAATTCCAATGAACTAACTCTACCAGATTTAAATAAAGTTATTTCTATTTTAGATCCTGAAGGATTGCTCCTAAGTCAATTCTATATTTACAACGCATATTCGAAGGAATTGACAGAAAAAAGGAAAGAATGGGAGAAGGCTAAGAAAGAAAATATTGAAGAAAAGGCATTTAAGCTATATTTGGAAACTCAAGATATTGAAGACAAGATAAGAGAAAAACTATCTTTGGAACTCAAGGATTATGTTGAGGACTTGAAAACAGCCATAAGGATTATTGGGCAAATAGATATTTACTTTGCAATGGCAGAATACTTCATAAAGAATAATTATACCAAACCCCAATTCTCCAAAACTAATAATATATCCTACAAACAACTTTCCTACCCTCCTCTCTCCCATCGTTTGGGAAAAGAAAACAAACATTATCAACCAATCAATATATCACTCTCAACTAAGCCATGCCTTGTTACTGGTGCAAATATGGCCGGGAAAACAATTCTACTAAAATCTCTTTGGCTTTCTCAGTATCTAATCCAGTTCGGATTCTTTGTTCCAGCACAAAAAGCAAGCATTGTATTGGTTGAAGACATCCTAACCTCAATTGGCGATCATCAAAACGAACATGAGGGTCTCTCCTCCTATGCTTCTGAAATTCTGTTATTGAATCAAATTATTCAAAAAGTAAAACAAGGAAAGCAATATTTAGTTTTGGTTGATGAATTGGCAAGAACTACCAACCCCACTGAAGGACTCGCACTTGTGGATAGTTTTTTAAGTATAATGGCAAAGCATAAATCCTTTTCCATCACAACCACACATTATAGCGGTATTAAAACAGATTCTTATAGGTTAAGAGTTAAGGGATTTATCCCAAACAAAAAGGATACAAAACTAACGCTTAAAGATATTCCAAACCAGATTGACTATTCGCTAATTGAGGATAAGGAACAAAAGGTGCCAAATGAAGCATTGAATTTAGCATCATTATTGGGCATTGATGAAGAGTTTATTGAAAAAGCAAGAGAGTTTCTGAAATAAAAAAAAGAAAGAGTATTTAAGTCTCATTGCTTGCTATCACACAATTTCGATATGGTTTGTGCTATGTTAAATACTCTCTCTCTAATGCAAATATACAACATAAAAAAACTTTTGTCAAGTCTTTTTGCAAAAAAAATTACATCTACCCTCACTAAAGCCTTATAGAATAAAGAAACTAATTAGGCTAAAAATAATGGTAAATGTAATCTTTTTAAATTATTTAGTCTTCGTAACGAATAAATTCACCACTTAGTTTGAATTTAATCTCAATTGAATTACTCAATTTAACCTCATATTCTTTTTTATCCTTAGTAATATCAATTACATTTGTGTTTGGATGATTCTTGGATATGAAAGCATTAATTGAACTATGTAGGACAAAAGTTGGGATGCCTGATTTTATTTCAATCTCTGTCCAATCTCCTTTTTTATTAAACTCTACTTTTGAACCTTCGTTAAAATAAACTGTATAGTCCTTATCAAATAAATCCTTGTCTTTCACAACTTGTAAAACGGTCATATTTGGGAAATTGCTCTTAACAAAGGTTTGAGCCTTTGAAGGAAGTTTATCAAATGTAATTACTATGTTGTCTTGGCTTTGGCATGAGTTTAGAGTAAAAAACATCACTATCAATAAAATTACTTTTTTCATTTTCTTTTTGTGTTATTTGATTATTTAATGATGCAAAGTTATAACAAAAATCTGAAAAGAAACTGAAATCGACAACTATTTTTCATAAAAAGTTAAATAAAAAAAATGAAAGTTATTTTCTAAATCATAATCAATACCTATGTTATTGTTATTACAAATACTCTTTACTAACGACAACCCCAACCCTATTGAAGAATTTGAAGAACTATCCTTAAAGAACCGTTGAACTATTTTTTCTTTGTCTAATTTCTCAGCTTTGGAAGTGTTTGAAAAGATAATCTTTCTCGAAAGCATCTTAATTTCAATCTCACCATTATCAACATTATGAATAAAGCAATTCTTGATAATAAGTTGATGCCTGCTCAACAAGAATCCTCTCTTTCTCCAATTCCAAACGTGAAATTTCCCTAAAATCCTCATTATCTTCAACAACCAAAATCTTCATAATCTAAAATAGAATTAAAATATTTGATTGCAAAAGTAAGAAATAAAAACAAACCATTTGAAAATAAAATCTCGTTTTATTTTTGAGGTAAATTTTTAAGATTTTCTAAATAGCTAAATCATCATTTTAAGAAGCCTTCACCTCATTCTTTTCTTTCTTTGACATTCTCAAAAGCATGGCTGTACCAAATGCCAAAACTCCCACACGACCAATATACATTAGAAGACAAAGGATAACCTTCCCAAGAACTGAAAACTCGGAGGTTATGCCCGTTGAGAGTCCTACCGTTCCTAAGGCAGAGGCTGCTTCAATAACTATTTGTGGTAGGGAAAAGGTTTCGGTTAAGGATAGTGCGAAAATACCAATACATAGCAAAAAACCATAGAATAGAATATTGGTTAATGCTGTATCTACTCTATAGGATGGTAGTCGGTGCTTGCCAATCATTATGTCTCTTTTGTCTCCTAATTTACAATATATAAATGCTAAAACTGCTGACAAGGTTGTGGTTTTTATCCCTCCTCCTGTTCCTGAAGGTGAGGCACCAATAAACATTAGCATTGATATAATTAGGACTGAGGCTAAACCAAATTCTCCCAGATTAACGGTATTGAATCCTCCTGTTGACATTGCTGAAATGGATTGGAAGACTGAAATCATCATACGTTCGGAAGTTTTGTATTGCGAAATCGAGTTCTCAAAAAAGAAAAGCTGAAGTGTTCCTATCAAGGTGATTAGAAAAGTTAGTACAATAATAATCTTGCTTGTAAATGTTATTTTATAACTCTTGTGTTTGATTTTATTTGTAAGGTCTATCAAAACTATAAAGCCCATTGCTCCAACATAACAAAGCACCGACACCACAATATTTACCCAATAATTATCTCTAAACACTATCAAAGAATTATCAAATAAACTAAAACCTGCAGTACAAAAGGAAGAAATACTAATGAATGCGGCATTCCAAAGCGAATTGTCGGCTCCTGATTGCTTGAAGAGGATAAAGAGCAAGACTGTTCCAATCAATTCAAAAATAAGCGAGAACCAAATTATGTTCTTAACTAATGAAGGCATGGTAAATTCAATTGGTATTGCAAAGGTTGTTCTCATAACTCCATTTTTTATCCGTACAAAATGATGGGTTAGTCTATACATCATAAAGGACGTCAGGGTCATATAGCCCAATCCTCCCAATTGAACCAAAAGTAGGATAATAAATTGCCCGAAATAGGTGTAGGACTCAGAAATATTGACTGTTGCCAATCCTGTTGTGGAAACTGCTGATGTGATATTAAATAGGTTATCAATAAAAGAAATTTCTGTTTTTTGGGAAATTGGCAGGGAGATTAGGACTAAGCCAAAAATTATATAGGAAAGATAACCCATTAGTAGGTTTCTTTGTGGGACTTTTGATGCATAACCAAAGGTCAAAATCCTTTCAAAGTCCCACTTCAAAAAGAAGTGTTTTATTTTGCCTTTTCTACTCCTATTCATTTTCAAGAATAATTAAATTATTTAGTACCTTGTCTCAATAATTTGCAATTGTTATATTCTTGGTTAGACGCAATTGTAAACTTTGGGGCGGCAAAAATATAATTATTTTGAATACAGAGATATTTTTGGAGAAAAAATATTATATCTTCTTACGAAATAATCAATAAATCAATAAGTTTCATTAAAGGAAATTAGTAATGAAATCTATTATTTCTTTGTAATGGCTGCCTTAATAAATGAAATAAATAGTGGATGTGGCTCTTCAACTGTTGATTTGTATTCAGGATGAAACTGCACCCCAATAAAATAAGGATGATTGACAAGCTCAACAACCTCAATCAAATCGGCTTTAGGATTAATCCCTGAAGCAATCATACCAGCATCTTCAAATTCTTTGAGGAACATATTATTAAATTCGTAGCGATGACGATGACGCTCAGAGATATTTTCTGACTTATATGCATCGTAAATCTTTGTACCTTTCTTCAAATGGCAAGGATATGCTCCCAAACGCATTGTTCCTCCCATTTCTGTAATCTTTTTCTGCTCTTCCATCATATCCACAACAGGATGTTTGGTGCTTGGTAGCATCTCAACCGAATGAGCATCCCTGAAGCCTAAAACATTTCTTGCAAACTCAACAACAGCCATTTGCATTCCTAAGCATATTCCTAAGAAAGGTATATTATTCTCTCTTGCAAACTTAATGGCACAAAGTTTTCCTTCAATACCCCTTGCTCCAAAACCTGGTGCTACCAATATTCCGTCCAAACAACTTAATTCTTCTTTGCAAATTTCTTTTCCTTTTTCTAAGTGTTCAGAATGAATAAGTTTGAGCTTAACCTTGCATTGAAGAGAGGCACCAGCATGAATAAATGCTTCCGAAATTGATTTATAGGCATCCTTAAGCTCAACGTATTTACCAATCAAACCAATATTTACTTCATGGATTGGATTATTAAGTTTGTATAGGAAACCTTTCCATTTCTCCAAATTAGGTTCACCTTGAGTTTTAACCCCAAGACGATTCAAGACCTGAATATCAAGTTTTTCTTTTAACATTTGAAGTGGAACCTCATAGATTGAAGGAGCATCTAATGACTCAATTACGCTATCTCTATCAACATTACAGAACAAAGCAATCTTATCCTTAATTCCTTCGTGTAGTTTGTGCTCCGTTCTGCAAACAATAATATCTGGCTGTACTCCTTGCTCCTGCATTTCCTTCACAGAATGTTGGGTTGGCTTTGTTTTCAATTCGCCAGCAGCAGCAATATAAGGTATGTAGGTTAGATGAATTACAACAATATTTCTTCCCAATTCCCATTTTAACTGACGAACTGACTCAATGAATGGTAAGGATTCAATATCTCCAACAACTCCTCCAAGCTCTGTAATTACAAAATCATATTTTCCGTCATTTCCAAGAATCTTTATTCTTCTTTTGATTTCATCGGTTACGTGAGGAATCACCTGAACAGTACCTCCCAAATAATCTCCCTTACGCTCCTTGTCAATAACGGTCTGATATATCCTACCTGTTGTTACGTTATTTGCCTGAGATGTTCTAACATTGGTAAAACGTTCGTAATGTCCTAAGTCCAAATCTGTCTCAGCACCATCTTCAGTTACAAAACATTCTCCGTGTTCGTAGGGATTTAATGTGCCTGGGTCAACATTTAGATATGGATCTAATTTTTGGATTGTAACAGAGAAGCCTCTTAGTTTTAGAAGTACTGCAAGTGATGAAGCCATAATACCCTTTCCTAATGAAGAGGTTACTCCACCTGTAACGAAAATATATTTTGTATTTAACATAATACTTAGAATATTAAATTATCAACTTATCAAGATGCAAATATAAGTCTTTTTTGATTTGCAGTAAGCATATTTATATTAATTTTGCAGCAATGGATATAAAAGAAAAAACAATAAACGGAGTTATTTGGAGTGCTATTGAAAGGTTTTCTGTTCAAATCATTCAGTTTATTGTTCAAATAATTATTGCTCGACTTCTCCTGCCTTCCGACTATGGATTGATTGGGATGTTGGCTATATTTATGGCTTTGGCTCAAACCTTTACAGAAGGAGGACTTTCCAATGCTCTAATTCAAAAGAAAGACAGAAACCTGACTGACTATTCAACTGTATTTTACTTTAATATAGTGATAGGAATTTTCCTTGCCTTGATTTTCTTTCTTTGCTCCGATATAATTTCTAATTTCTATCAAATGCCAAAGCTAAAGATTATCATTCAAGTGATGTCTGTGAACCTAATCATTTTGGCTTTTCAAGTTATTCAAAAAACAATTCTAACTATAAAAATTGATTTCAAAACCCAAGCAAAGGCATCTTTGATTTCTGTTTTGACAGGTGGAGCTGTTGGAATAGTTATGGCATATAAGGGCTTTGGAGTTTGGGCATTGGTAGCACAATTCACAATCATCAACCTGCTTCAAACCTCACTATTTTGGTATTTTGAGAAATGGAGACCAACCCTTGTTTTCTCCAAAGAGTCCTTTAGGCGTCTTTTTGGATTTGGCTCAAAGATTCTTTTGGCAAACCTAATTCATACAATTTATCTTAACCTCTATACTTTGGTTATTGGGAAACGTTTTTCTGCAACAAATCTTGGGTACTTTACCCGTGCTGAACAATTTGCTCAATTCCCTTCCTCCAACATTACAGGCATTCTTTGGAGGGTTACCTACCCCATTATGTCAACAATTCAGGATGAGGACGAAAAGCTCAAAAAAGTCCTACGCCAATACTTGCAACTTGCAGCCTTTGTTGTTTTCCCCCTAATGGTTGGATTGGCAGCCATTGCTGAGCCTTTCATTATTTTTATTTTAACAGAAAAATGGAGGGGGATTGTTCCTATACTCCAAATTCTTTCCTTCTACTATATGCTTTATCCTCTTAATGCCATTCATCAAAACCTTATGCAGGTTAAGGGAAGAAGTGATTTGTTTTTGAGATTGGAAATAGTAAAGAAAATTATTGGAGTTGTCTTATTATTTGTCTCCCTACCTTTTGGATTGTATGCACTTTGCTTTAGTTTAATAGTTTATGCAGTCATTAATTTTGCAATAAATAGTTATTATGGCTCAAAACTAATCAACCTTAGTATCCCAACCCAACTAAAAGATATTTCAAGAATCTTGCTCCTATCTTTATTTATGGGAGGCATTGTTTATTTGATTAACTTTATTAATGCATCCAATTTACTAAAACTTATTATTGGGGTTTTAGTTGGTGGAATATCATACTACTCAATTGCAAGATTATTCAAGATGAAGGAATTGGAACAAATAACCTCTTTAATTAAAGAAAATTTGACCAAACATAGATAAAAAAACTCCAAACATCCTTAATTTAGCAATATTTGGAGTAATTCTAATATAATGTATAGCTTCTAATGCTTAACTATGCGTCAATATTAGCATAGGTTGCATTCTTCTCAATAAACTCTCTTCTTGGTGGCACTTCATCGCCCATTAGCATTGAAAACACTCTGTCGGCTTCGGTTGCATTCTCAATATCAACCTGACGGAATGTTCTTGTTTCTGGATTCATGGTTGTATCCCAAAGCTGTGTTTCGCTCATTTCTCCAAGACCTTTGTAACGCTGAACCGAAACTCCCGATTCGCCAAATTCTTCCTGAGCTCTTTGACGCTCCTCTTCGGTCCAACAATAACGCTCTTGCTTACCTTTCCTAACCAAATACAATGGAGGGGTTGCAATATAGACATATCCGTTCTCAATCAATTCCCTCATATACCTAAAGAAAAAAGTAAGGATTAGGGTTGCGATATGGCTACCATCAACGTCGGCATCAGTCATAATAACAATCTTATGATAACGCAATTTTTCCATATTCAAAGCCTTGCTATCCTCAGCTGTTCCAATCGAAACACCAAGTGCAGTGTATATATTCTTTATCTCATCGGAGTCCAAAACCCTATGAGGCATTGCTTTCTCAACGTTTAGAATCTTTCCCCTAAGTGGTAATATTGCTTGATATTCCCTATTTCTTCCTTGCTTGGCTGTTCCTCCCGCAGAGTCCCCTTCCACAAGGAATAACTCACATTTAACAGGGTCAGTATCCGAACAATCGGCAAGTTTACCTGGTAAGCCAGCAACTCCCAAAACTGTTTGACGTTGCACCAACTCTCTTGCCTTTCGTGCTGCATGACGAGCAGTTGCAGCCAAAATAACCTTATTGACAATTAGTTTTGCTTCCTTTGGATTTTCTTCCAAATAGTTGGTTAGCAATTCCGAAACAATCTGATCCACAGCTCCCATTACCTCATTATTACCCAACTTGGTCTTGGTTTGTCCCTCAAATTGTGGCTCCTGAACCTTAACAGAAATTACTGCAGTCAGTCCTTCCCTGAAATCATCTCCAGTAATCTCAAACTTCAATTTTTCCAACATCCCACTCTTATCGGCATAGCTCTTTAGGGTACGAGTTAGTCCCCTGCGAAAACCTGAAAGATGAGTTCCTCCTTCATGAGTGTTGATATTATTTACATAGGAGTGAATGTTTTCGGAAAAGGTTGTATTGTATTGCATTGCTATCTCAATTGGGATATCCTGCTTTTGACCTTCAATATAAATAGGGTCTGGCATAAGTTTCTCACGATTTCCATCCAAGTAAACAATGAAATCCTTTAATCCATTTTCAGAATAGAACCTGTCGCTAACATAGGTTCCGTCCTCATTCTTTTGTCTATAATCAGTAATAATTAGCTCTAAACCCTTATTCAAAAATGCCAACTCTCTCAAACGTGTACAAAGAGTTTCGTAGTTATATTCAACAACAGTAAAAATTGTTCCATCGGGCTTAAACAGAGTTGTTGTCCCTGTTTTGGAAGAATCCTTTACCTCTCTAACAGAATATTGAGGGATACCCTTTGAGTATTCTTGTTCATATTCTTTTCCATCCCTAAAAACACTAACCTTCATGTGAGAAGAAAGAGCATTAACGCAACTTACACCCACTCCATGCAAACCTCCCGAAACCTTATAGGAACCCTTATCAAACTTACCACCAGCATGCAAAACAGTCATAACAACCTCCAAAGCACTCCTACCCTCTTTCTCGTGCATATCAACAGGAATACCACGACCATTATCCTCAACCTTAATTGAATTATCCTCTAAAATTGAAACATTAATCTTAGTACAATATCCTGCCAAAGCCTCATCAATTGAGTTATCCACAACCTCATAAACCAAATGGTGTAATCCTCTCGTATTGACATCACCCACATACATCGCAGGACGCAAACGAACAGCCTCTAATCCTTCTAAAACAGTAATGTTATCAGCCGAATAACCATTTTTCTTATTATTCAATTCTTCACTCATCTTCACATTTATTTTTTAAAATCAATCTGCAAATATACAAAAAATTCTGACACAAAACCCCATTAAAAAACATATATTAATACTAAGATTTGATTAGTACTAAAAATTGTCGTTCAATGAAAATAAACATAATGTATTTGCAAGATAAATTAAGTTTATTTTTCCATAAGCTCAACTTATTTTCATACAAAACATAGATTATTTTCTCTCAAATATTTAACTTGTCTATAGAATCAAGCATTAATTTTTTAGAATCAAATTCTAAATTTTTAGAATCAAGTTTTAGTTTCTTACTAATTATCAAATAATTACATTAATTAATCTGTAACATACTGATAATAAGTCAGTCTGCACGTGCCTATGCGTAAATGCCTGATAATGTTGAAGTCTGCACGTCTGCACACCCCTTAGTCTAGTGCATGCACGCATCAAGATTTATAAGTTCAGACTTGCACAAAGATAAGTTTACTTAGTGCCAAGTCTAAACTCTTATATCTTTGCAAGCCTATTTTAACATTTTGTGTGAAGTAAATTATTTTTGTTGCATTTTAATTTTATAACTGACTGAAATTTAATCTTGTTGCACGGTTGCATGCCCCTTAGTAGAGTGCAACTACGCAACAAATGTTAAAATGGTTAAGAGTTGCACTAAGACAAGTTTGCTTAGTGCAAAACTCTTCACCTTAATATTTAACTCGTTTTGTTTGCCTTTGACAAGAATAAGTTAATAATCTCAATTAGTTAATCTAAGTTATTAACCTATTGGGTATTACACCCCTCCTTGTGTAAGCAGTTGATTGATAGTTTCCTTACATTATTACACCCCCCTTAGTAGAGTGTAATGATGTAATATTAACTATAGACTTGCACTAAGATAAGTTTACTTAGTGCCAAGTCTAAACTCTTATCTCTTTGCAAGCCTATTTCACAACAGGATATTGAATGCGTGTATGATAGATTGCTTGAAGCTTTTGTTTGAGAACCTGCTTGATTATGGTTATATCCCTAAATGTTATGTTGGAATTGGAAAATTGGTCATTCTTGATTTGATCATCAATTATGCTGTCAACCAAATTACTAATTGATTTTTCTGAATGATCCTTCAAACTCCTTGATGCTGCCTCAACGCTATCAACCATCATCACAACAGCTGTTTCTCTTGAAAATGGCTTTGGTCCCTTATAGGTAAAAAGGTTTTCATCAATAGGCAGATCTGGGTGTTCTAATTTTTGTTTGTTGTAGAAATATTTGGTTTTGGTGGAGCCATGGTGTGTGCGGATGAAGTCAATGATTGGTTCTGGGAGTTTGTATTTATGTGCAATCTTCACTCCATCAACAACGTGTGAGGTTATGATTTGTGCGGATTCCTCATTTGAGGATTCGTTGTGAGGATTAAAGCCTGTTTGCTGATTTTCTATAAAGAACAGAGGCTTAAGTGATTTACCAATATCATGATGTAGGGCTCCCACACGCACCAAGAGAGCATTTCCCCCAATCTGATGTATTAGTTCTTCGGCAAGATTTGCGACCTGTACGGAGTGCTGAAACGTACCAGGTGACTTAATGGAAAGTTCTCTGAGGACTTTATTATTTGTGTCGGAATATTCCAAAAGTGAAAGTTCGCTAACGTATCCGAATAGTTTTTCGAAGATGAAGATTAGTGGGAAAGCAAGTAAGGTCATTCCTGCATTTACTGCAAAATACGCAAATCGGTATGGGTTGATTTTGGATAGATCGGCGTCTTGGATTAGGGTGAGTGCTAAATAGATTATGGAGTAGGTTAGAAACACTAAGACACTTGTTTTGATGAAGTCCGAACGTCTTTCAAGGTGTTCCATACTGATTATTACCATCATCCCCACCATGAGTTGATAGAAAACAAATTCAAAGCTGTTCGGGACTGAAAAGCCTATTATGATGATATTTACTAAAAAGACATAGAGAGTGGATCGAGAGTCAAAGAAAGTCCTGATGAGGATAGGTGTTAGGCAAAGTGGTGCTATGTATATGTATTGTGAGTTGATATTGACAATGATTGCTGTTATGCCAACCATCATAATTATTACTGAAAGGATTAGGATGATTTTCTTGTTTTCTTCAAAGAGCTCTGGGATTATATATTTGAAGAAAAAGAGCATTGACAAAAGTGCCATTGCAACTAAAATAAACTGCCCAAGTATTTGCTTATAGACAATCTTATGTGCAGTAAATTTTTCCTCATAAGCCTTTCTGTAGATTGAAAGTGCTTCGTATTTGGTTGGGCTTACTTCCTCTCCTTTGGCAATGATTTGGTCGCCCTTTGCAATGTTTTCCTTGATTGTGGATATGTTGTTTATTCTAATATCCAACATTTCTTGTGTTTTGGCTTGGTTGAATTGGATTGGCGAGGTTAGTTCGGATATCTTTGCTTCGTAGGGGGTTGAGTCTTTAAGAATGATTATTGAGTAGCTATGTGGCAAACCTTCCAACTCTTTGGGGATAAACAGACTATCTCCTTCAACAATATTAAAATATAGTCTTTTATTCTTAGTTATTGCCTCTTTTTCTTCTGATAGCTCCTTGTCTGTTTTATTTATAACAATATCTATTGGAGAAATCAAATTGTCGTATTCCCAAAATGAACCTTGCTGAAAATCATATTTGAAGCTTTGGTTTGAAGGGAATATCCAAACAATTAGAGCACTTGCAATCAATACAATAAATGTTTTCCCAATAGTTGCTAATACTTTTCTTTTTGTGGCTTTATTTGTTTTCATTCTTTTCCTTAATCTTTTTGGTTAATGCTGTACAAAAGATAAAATCATTAAGTTCTTTATTATCCGTATCAAACACATGCTTATTATCGCCTTCCCACCAAAGTTCTCCCTTATGTATGTAGTAGATTTTTTCGCCAATTTCGACCACCGAATTCATATCATGAGTGTTGATTATGGTTGTAATATTGTATTCATGAGTTATATCCGAAATGAGTTCATCAATAAGGATTGAAGTTTGTGGGTCTAAGCCAGAGTTGGGTTCATCGCAAAACAAATACTTAGGTTTAGCAGCAATTGCTCTTGCAATAGCTACCCTTTTTTTCATTCCACCACTAAGCTCGGATGGCATCATTTTATTAATCCCTTTCAAATTCACCCTTTCTAAGCATAGATTCACTTGTTGGAGCATCTTTGCATGGGAGGTTCTTTGAAACATTCTGATAGGGAACATAACATTTTCTTCAATATTCATTGAGTCAAACAAGGCTCCTGCTTGAAAAACCATACCCATATCCTTCCTAACGTCAATCTGCTCCTGAATGGTCATTTTATTAAAAATCCTACCACCATACCTAATCTCTCCCTCATCGGGCTTAAAAAGTCCTACAAGAGTTTTCATCAAAACAGTCTTACCGCTACCACTCTGACCAATTATTAGGTTGCATTTTCCTTTTGCAAATTGAATATTAATATTCCTTAATACTTCTTTGTCCTCAAAGGATTTTGAGATATTTATTACTTCAATCATTAGTAGAACAAATTAGTGATTAATAAATTAAATATCATAATTACAACACTACTTTGGACTACTGCCTTAGTGCTTTGAACTCCAACTTCTATTGAGCCACCTTTCATCGTATAGCCCCTATATGATGCAATGGATGAGATAATTAGGGCATTTACTGCAGTTTTTACCATTGCATAGACAAGGTCGTAGGTTGCAAACTCAAGACGTATTCCTTCAACATAGTGAAAGGCTGAAAGCCCATTTGCCATTCCTCCCAATCCTCCACCAATTAGTCCAATAAAAATGCTTAGTATAATAAGCATTGGGAAGAAAACAAAGCATGCAAAAATCTTTGGAAGAATTAAATAATTTGCTGTGTTTACTCCCATAACCTCCATTGCATCAATTTGTTCGGAAATCTTCTGCGAGCCTATTTCGGAAGCAATCATTGAAGCACATTTTCCTGCAAGGATAAGTGAAATAACTGTTGGTGCAAATTCCAAAATTAGTGCCTTCCTTGAGGAGTAGCCATAAATCCATGAAGGATAGATTGGGTTTTGAAGATTAAGTAGCATCTGTATTACAACTGCAGCTCCAACAAACACAGATATTACACAAACAATAGGGATGGATTTTATTCCCAATGCGTCTATCTCATGCAACATTTGTCTTCTAAAAATGTGCATGTTTTGAGGTTTTTTGAAGGCATCCTTCATCAAAACTAAGTATGCTCCAAACTCCAACAAGAAATTTCTAAGTAGTAGCATTAACTAATTTCAATTTTTGGTTTATCCTTCTTTACAGTAACTTTAATATGTTTTTTCTTATTATCTTGATTTTCTAGAATTGCCTCACTTAGAGGATCTTCAACGCTTCTTTGAATCTCTCTTTTCAGAGGTCTTGCTCCAAATTGCTTATCAATTCCTTTCTCAATAATCAACTCCTTAATCTCTTGTGTGAACTCAATTTCATAATCCAAATTATCCAAACGTTTTGATAGTTTATTGAGTTCTATATCAATAATTTTTATAATGTCCTCCTTAGAAAGTGAACGGAAGAAAACAATATCGTCAACCCTGTTCAGAAACTCAGGTGCAAAGGTTTTATTAATATCATTCTCAATTATGCTTTTCTCAATTTCGGAGGCATTATTTTCTCTTGCATTTGTGGAAAACCCAACTCCAATACCAAAATCCTTAATCTTCCTACTTCCAACATTTGAAGTCATAATGATTATTGTATTCTTAAAGTCAATTTCCCTTCCAAGTGAATCCGTGAGGCGTCCATCATCTAAAATTTGAAGTAATATATTAAAGACATCATGATGAGCTTTTTCAATTTCATCAAACAAAACAATAGAGTATGGGTGTTGACGAACCTTTTCAGTTAGCTGACCTGCCTCTTCGTGTCCAACATATCCTGGTGGAGAACCAATTATTCTGGAAACTGAGTGCTTTTCCATATATTCACTCATATCAAGGCGGATTAAATTCTTTTCAGAATCAAACAAATACTTAGCCAATTCCTTTGCCAAAAGTGTTTTACCAACTCCTGTTGGTCCAACAAAAATAAATGAACCTATTGGACGATTTGGGTCATTTATGCCTACCCTTGCACGCCTAATTGCTTTAGAAACCTTTGCTACTGCTTCATCCTGACCAATTATAACACCCTTAATGCTTTCCTCCATTTTCAATAGCTTTTGAGTTTCATTTGTGTTAACTTTTTGAATCTTAACACCACTCATCATTGAAATTATATGGGCAATATCATCAGCGTCAATTGAAATAAAATTACCATCAATTTGCTTTTCCCATTCCGAATATTTAGTATTTAACTCTTCCTGCATATCGCTAATCTCATTTTTAACGATTTTAGCCTTTTCAAATTCCCTACTGCTAACTGCCTCCTTTTTAGTAATTTCAGCATTATTTATCTTCTTTTCCAGTTCAACTATCTCCGAAGGTACCCTAAGATCCTTCACGTGGGCTCTTGCTCCTGCCTCATCAAGTGCATCAATTGCCTTATCGGGAAGTTGTCTGTCGTTGATGTATCTTTCGGAGAGCTTTACGCAAGCCTCCAAAGCTTCATCGGAATACCTAACTTTATGGTGCTGTTCGTATTTGAACTTAATGTTCATTAGGATGTTTAGGGTTTCCTCTTGTGTTGTTGGCTCAATCATAACCTTTTGGAATCTTCTTTCCAATGCTCCATCGGATTCAATATTCTTTCGGTATTCATTGAGTGTGGTTGCTCCAATACATTGGATTTCTCCTCGTGCAAGAGCTGGTTTGAAGATATTGCTTGCGTCCAAGGAGCCAGATGCATTTCCTGCTCCAACAATTGTGTGAATTTCATCAATAAAAAGAATTATATCTGTATTTCTTTCCAATTCAGAAATCAATCCTTTTAGTCTTTCTTCAAACTGCCCTCTATACTTTGTTCCAGCTACAACTGAGGCAAGGTCTAAGGTAAAAATTTTCTTCTTAAAAAGTGTATAAGGAACGTCCTTAGCTGCAATTCTAAGTGCCAATCCTTCAGCAATTGCACTCTTACCCACTCCTGGCTCTCCAATCAAAATAGGGTTGTTTTTCTTCCTTCGGGAAAGGATTTGAGCAATTCTCTCCATTTCCTTCTCTCTTCCAACAATTGGGTCAATCAACCCCAATTCAGCCTGCTGTGAAAGGTTCTTCCCAAAATTATCAAGAAATGGAGTTGGTTTCTTTTCTGTTTTAAAAGCTCCAACCTTAAGATTTTGCTTTAGAGCCTTCTTATTATCAAAAATATTATCCTCATCCTCTTCAGACTGATTCATAAAGGTTTCAAATTCATTATAACGAGTTGAATCAGAAGCCTTGTCCTCAAAATCATTCTCATCAATTCTGCCTTCCATTGAGTTTTTTATCCAAGAATGTATGATATCATAGGTTAAACCATTCCCAAAGAGGATATTAGAAACCAAGTTATTTCCTTCTTTTAATATTGCCGCAAGGAAATGTTCTGTCCCAATTTCTTCAACTCCCAATTGTGTTGCCTCAAGAAAAGAAAGTTTAACCACCCTTTCGGTTTGTTTTAGGAGTGGCACATCCTTTTCTTGATTAATTGTTCTGAATATATCTTGTTGACTGATTGTTTGTTCAATTTCCTTTTTAATTGCTTGAGCGTCTATATTAAACTCCGACAAAATGTGCATTGCCTTGCATTCTTTCTCACGTACCATACCTAAAAACAAGTGTTCCACTCCAAAAAAGTCACTCCTTAGTCTCATTGCTTCATCACTGCCTGCTTTTATTACGTTTTTTGCGTGTTGTGTTAGTTTAGCGTCCATAATTATAATTAAAATAATGTCAAAATTACAAATATTATCTCTAATTAAATACTTTTCGCAATTATTATTTGCGATTTCAGCACTTAAGTTATACTTTAGATGCTATTAATCAAAGAAGTATATGAATTGTTTATATAAATTTGATTATTTAGCAGTCTTGAGTATAAACGTTTAAACGAAATAAGTATTTTTTATGAAACGAAGAATAGTTTGTTTGATTGGGTTTTGAATTGTTTTATTTGAATAAGACATATTTTTAGCTTAATAATATCAATTTTCCTTTATTGTTTCAAAAGAAAAAACTAATTTTGCAAATTATTCAGAATTTAACATTAATAAAAATAAATAAACACAAAAAATGGCAAGAGTTAAAGCTTTTAAGGGTTTACGCCCACCTGTTGAGATTGCTGCTGATTTGGCATCTCGTCCCTACGATGTTATGAATTCGCAAGAAGCACGCATTGAGGCAAAGGGAAATGAATTTTCTTTACTCCATGTAACTAAGGCAGAGATTTCTCTTCCTGAGGGTATTGACGAGCATTCAAAAGAGGTTTATGATAAGGTTGTTGAAAACTTTCAAATGTTCAAGGATAAGAAATGGTTGGTTAAGGATTCAGAACCTAAACTATATATTTATGCCCAAACAATGGACGAAAGAACTCAATATGGTATTGTTGGATGTACGCATATTGATGATTATTTCAATAATATTATCCTAAAGCACGAACTTACTCGTAAGGACAAGGAAGACGATAGAATGATTCACGTTAATATTACAAATGCTAACGTTGAGCCTGTTTTCTTTACCTACCCTGCTCACAAAGAGATTGATGAGATTGTTTCAAGCGTTGTTAGTGCTGAGAAACCGATTTATGATTTTGTTGCTCCTTTAGATGGATTTGGACATAAGTTTTGGGTTATTAATGATCCGGCAAAAATCAAAAGATTAGAAGAAATATTTGATAAGGATATCAAGTATCTTTATGTTGCTGACGGTCACCATAGAACTGCTGCAGCTGCAAGAGTTGGCTTGGAGAGAAAAGCAAATAACCCTAATCACACTGGAGAGGAAGAATATAACTATTTTATGGCAGTTATCTTCCCTGATAATCAATTGAAAATTATTGACTATAACAGAGTTGTTAAGGATTTGAATGGTTTGAGTGAAGAGGAATTTATTGCAAAACTTCAAAAGAGCTTTGTTGTTGAAAAAGTTGGAACCGAAATCCATCGTCCTGCCAAATTGCATGAGTTCAGCATGTATATGAACGGTGCTTGGTATAGGATGACAGCTAAAGAAGGCACTTATAATGACAATGACCCAATTGGAGTTTTGGACGTTACAATTCTCTCCAACTTAGTTTTGGATGAAATATTGGACATCAAGGATTTGAGAACATCTAAAAGAATAGATTTTATTGGTGGAATCAGAGGACTTGGAGAATTGGTAAGAAGAGTAGATTCTAAGGAAATGGTTGCTGCATTTGCACTTTATCCTGTTTCTATGCAACAATTAATTGATATTGCAGATAGTGGTAACATTATGCCACCTAAAACAACTTGGTTTGAACCAAAATTACGTTCAGGTTTGGTTATCCACGAATTAGAATAATTAAAACACTGGAAATAAATTCATAAAGAGCTGTCGGTAAAAACTGATGGCTCTTTTTTTTAATTTAATATTCTTAAAACTTGCTTTTTATATTCTTTTTATCTTACTTTGCAAAAGATTTTTCATAAATTATTTTAGATATGAGAAGGTTAATTACAAAATCAATTCTTGTTCTACTCTTTATCCCTATATTGTTTTGGGGATGTAAAGAAAAGGTAGATGATTATGATTTTAATGAAGGAATCCCTTCATCAGGACTATTTTTCAAAGCAAAATTTGATGATATTGTTTGGCAAAATAATTTCTTGCCCGAAATGATAGTAAAGACAGAGCCTAATGGTGTAACTGAGAAAATGTATGAATTCATTGCATGTAGTGAGGATCAGTCAAATCCAAGCATCATGAATATTCGCTATAGGGTATACCTTCGAGTTAGGGTTAATCCAGATGGTACATACTCCGATTATAGGGTTCAATTCTTTAAAGATAAATCAACCTCTGTTCCCTCTCATTTTGATGAATATATGGAATATAATTCTGGGAAATTGAATATTATTAGTCAAACCGAAAGCACAATTACTGCTAAATTTGAAGGAGTGTTGAAAAGAGCTAATAATTATAATGAGGATAAGGACGTTGAAGCCACAATTTATTTTCAAGAATTCCCTATTCACAAGATAAACCAAAACTAATACATTTATTTTATATGGGAAAAAATAAGCAATTATCAGTAGTTATTGTTGGTATTTGTATTGCAATAAGCCTACTATTTGTTGGATATTTTATCTTTAAGGGATTAAAGTCTTTTAGCGACAAAGAGCGAGTTGTTAGTGTTAGGGGGCTTTCAGAGAAGATTGTTGATGCCGATTATGCCAACTTGAGAATAAAATACACAGAAGGCGACAATAATATGCAAGCACTATTGAAAAAGATTGAGGATAATAATAATAAAATCATCAAATTCATTAAGGAGAATGGATTAAGCGATGAGGAAATAAATCTTAGTGTGCCTATAATTAAGGATAAAATGAATACTGAATACAATGATAACTATACTGCAAATTCATTTAGGTATTATTGCGAAGTAACCATTGTTATCCTTTCCAGTAAGGTTGAGAATGTTAGGAAGATTGAGCTTTCTCAGTTTGACCTATATAAGCAAGGCATTACACTTTCTCAAAGCAGATACGAATATGATAGTGATTCAAAATATTCGTTCACAAAGCTGAATGACATTAAGCCAAAGATGATTGAGGAATCAACCAATAATGCAAAGGTTGCAGGAGAGCAGTTTTCTAAGAATTCCAACTCAAAGCTAGGAGGAATAAAATCAGCCTATCAAGGTCAATTTGAAATAACACCAACTGAAAACCCACTAAAGCTAAAAGTTAGAGTAGTTTCATCCATTAGTTACTTCCTTAACGACTAATTAAGCATATATTTGGATAATAGAAATTCCATAAAATTTATTCAAGCAAAAACCATTCTTTCAAAACTAACTCATAAAGATACTTGGTTTGGGATTACTTATAATATGAACCTTTATAGAGGTTGTCAGCATGGTTGTATTTACTGCGATACAAGGAGCGAATGTTATGGAATAAATGATATTTCAATGATTTCTATTAAGGAAAATGCAATCGATCTCCTCAATAAAGAATTATCTTCCAAAAGGAAACAAAAGGGAACAATAGGTACTGGCTCAATGAACGACCCTTATATGCCCCTTGAGAAAGAAATCAACCTAACAAGAAAAGCTTTGGAGGTGATTAATAAATATAAGTATCCTATTCATATAATAACTAAAAGCAATCTTGTTGAGAGGGATATTGATATTATTAAAGATATTTCCAAAACCTATGCTGCTGTAAGCCTTACTATAACTACCTTTGATGATACCCAAACCAAAAAGATTGAACCTTTTGCTCCACTAACTTCTTTGAGGTTTAAGGCTATTGAAGCCTTAGCCAAAGAAGGAATCTACACAGGGATTACTCTTATGCCAATACTGCCTTTTATTAATGATAGTATTGAAAATATTAAATCTATTGTACATAAGGCTAAGGATTCAGGGGCATCTTATATTATTCCTACCTTTGGTCTTACGCTAAGAAAGGGTTCGAGGGATTATTTCTTTACGGAGTTAGATAGGAGTTATACTGGACTTAGGACGAAGTATGAAGTGTATTATGGCGAAAATTATATTTGCTCCTCTCCAAATTTCTCTAAGCTACAAGAGGTTTTTGAAAATGAATCACAAAGGCTTAATATTGGTTCTAAGATGGAGTTTTACAAAGCAAGTCAAGAAAGTCAATTGGAAATGTTTTAAAACAAAAATCCCTCAAAATTCTTTATGATTCTGAGGGAAATTGCTTTTATTCGATTGGAATAAATATTTCTGTTTTTAACTTATGCTCTGGTGTATTGTTTGGATTGTTCAAATACTTTTCGAGCCATGCTGCATTTCGGAACTTATAATCCTTACCTTTCAAATATTCGTTATATATATAGTCATAAACTTTATTAAAGTCATTATAAGAACCAATATATAGGAATTTTAAATACCTTCCACCCTCAATCTCCATAATCTTTATATCGTCAGTTTCAGGTGCTTGGCGGGTTATAGTTATGCAAGCATCGTATCTGCATTCTTCCTTTGGAGTTGTTGTTGGGTCAGAAACATACAGCCCCAAAAACTCCATCCTCATACTAAAGAGTTTATTTTGTTTAATGAAGGGCCAGAGTTTGTTCCATAATGAAGAATAATCTATCTTTGAATAATCGCCATAAGCACTTGCTACAGCTGCTTTTCTAATAGTTCTTTCAACTAATTTAGGTGCTCTAAGGTTTAGTTGATCATTAATTCTTTTTCCTTTTGAAAACATATTACTGATTATTAAAACAATGAAAATACTGTTGCAACTAT
>ENA-UOOH01001283-UOOH01001283.1-fermentation-metagenome-genome-assembly--contig:-NODE-1283-length-24771-cov-6.650105_pt1 | contig 24771 bp, 25 predicted proteins | sample MGYA00245778_ERZ724025 | MGnify/ENA primary metagenome ERZ724025 (study PRJEB28704, sample SAMN03018313) | fermentation metagenome | biome: anthropogenic terrestrial biome; feature: soil; material... | reverse complement strand
GACGATGTGATCTACACCGGGCGAACCGTCCGCGCCGGGCTCGACGCCCTGATCGACCTGGGCCGGCCCAAGCGGATCCAGCTGGCGGTACTGATCGACCGCGGCCACCGCGAGCTGCCGATCAAGCCGGATTTCGTGGGCAAGAACGTCCCGACGTCTCGCGAAGAAGTAGTGTCGGTGTGCGTCCGCGAAATAGACGGCGACGACAAGGTAACTATCCAGGAGCTGGTTCCGTAGGCCTGTTCCGCGCACTCGTCCCGCGAACCCGTTCAGCGTATCCCGTCCCTTTAAACTAGTCCCGTGAGGCTGGCAAGGGAACCGGAAGTCATCCCGCGCAACATGGCGCGCGCTGGCTGCCCTGGCCGTCCTGCAGCCCCCGGGGAATAAGGAGGCCGCAGCAATGGGAATCAGCGCTCAGAGCACCCAATTCAACAGGCGCAAAGATCTGTTGGGCCTGAAGGATGTGAGCAATGAGGAAATCGAGCTGATCTTGAACACAGCAATTCCCATGAAAGACATCATCGGACGCGAGATCAAGAAAGTGCCCACCCTTCGCGGCAAGGGCATGATCACCGTCTTCTACGAGAACTCCACCCGCACCAGGACCTCGTTCGAACTCGCCGGCAAATACCTGAGCGCCGACACGTCCAACCTGGCCGTGTCCACCAGCAGTGTTCAGAAAGGCGAAACACTGCGCGACACCATCAAGACCCTGGAGATGATGGGCCCCGACATTCTTGTCATGCGCCACGGGATGACCGGCGCCCCGCACTACGTGGCCCAAAACACCTCGATGCGCGTCATCAACGCCGGCGATGGCACCAACGAACACCCCACCCAGGCGCTTCTGGACATGTTCAGCATCCGCGAGCACAAAGGCCGCCTAGCCGGGCTCAAAGTCGCCATAGTGGGCGACATCCTCCACAGCCGCGTGGCCAGGTCCAACATATACGGGCTCGCCAAGTTCGGCTGCGAGATCCGCGTTGCAGGGCCGCCCACAATGATCCCGCCCGGTCTGGATCACCTGGGCGTCAAGGTATGCTTCAACCTTAAGGACGCAATCCGCGATGTAGACGTCGTCAACGTCCTGCGCATCCAGCGCGAGCGGCAGCAGACGGGCCTGTTCCCCTCGCTCGAAGAATACTCGGAGCTGTATATGCTCCGTCCGGAACACCTTAGCCTGGCCGCCGACAACGCCATCGTGCTCCACCCAGGCCCGATAAACAGGGGCGTGGAGATATCGACCGACATCGCCGACAGCGATACGGCAGTCATGAATGAACAGGTGACCAACGGAGTGGCCGTGCGAATGGCGCTCCTGTTCCTGATGATGGGAGGCCGCAGAGATGAGATTGCTGCTTAAGGGTGGACGGGTGATCGACCCGGCTAACGGCATAGACGGCGCATTGGACGTCTTGATCCAAGACGGGAGAATAGCCGCCGTGGGAGACATCCCCCAGGGCCCCGAGATCGGCGCGGGCCCGGACGCGGGCCCGGACGCAGGCCCGGACGCAGGCCTGGACGCAGGCCTGGGCGCGAATGCAGGCCCGGGCTCCGTGCCCTGTTCGAGCTCGTCCCGCAGCGACCACTCCACCACCATCGTGAACTGCCGCGGCAAGATCGTGTGCCCCGGCTTCATCGATCTGCACGCGCACCTGCGGGAACCGGGCTATGAGTACAAGGAGGACATCGCCTCCGGCTCGCGCGCTGCGGCTGCAGGCGGTTTCACCACCATCTGCTGCATGCCCAACACCAATCCCGTCATCGATAACGGTGCCGTTGCCGGATTCGTCAGACGGCGGGCACAGGAGGTCGGCCTGGTCAATGTGCTCCCCATCGGCGCTATCACCAAGAAGCAGGCTGGAGAGGAGCTGGCCGAGATGGGCGAGCTTGTGGCGGCAGGGTGCGTCGCCGTATCGGACGATGGCAAGCCGGTGATGCGCTCAGACGTAATGCGCCACGCCCTGGAATACTCGCGCCTGTTCGGAATCCCAGTCCTCTCGCATTGCGAAGACGCCAACCTGTCCGATGGACAGATGCACGAAGGATACTACTCCACAGTCTACGGCCTGAAGGGCATCCCGGCTGAGGCCGAGGAGATCATGGTCGCGCGGGATATCGTCCTTGCACGCCTCACACGCGCCAGGCTGCACATATGCCACGTATCCACCAAGGGCGCCCTGGAGGCCGTCAGGCAAGCCAAAGCCCTGGGCCTCCCCGTGACATGCGAAGCCACCCCGCACCACCTGGCCCTAACCGACGAAGCTGTCGGCTCCTACGATACCGACACCAAAGTGAATCCGCCCCTGCGCTCCGCAGAACACGTGCAGGCGCTGCGCGAGGCGCTCGCGTCCGGCCTGGTGGACTGTATCGCCACCGACCACGCGCCCCATCACATTGAGAGCAAAGACTGCGAATACGGGCTTGCATCCTGCGGAATATCCGGAATCGAGACAGCAATAGCAGTGATCATGGACAGGCTAGTCCGCCCAGGGTTGCTCGATGTAGCCAAAATGGTTAGCCTGTTCACCACCGGGCCGGCCGGAATCATCGAATCCCGCCAGGCAGCCGATGGCATGGACCAGGGCACATCCGACCTCACAGCCAACCAAGCTGCAGCGTATCGCGGCGCCTTGACCCCCGGCGCGCCCGCCGATGTTACCATTATCGACCCTGAACTTGCGCGGACTGTGAACCCGCGGCAGTTCTACTCGCGCGGCAAGAACACCCCATTCAAGGGAATGGAACTTACGGGCTGGCCGTGTATGACCATAGTGGGCGGCAGGATAGTCGCGCAAGACGGGCGCGTTGTTGGGCAGACTGACTGACTGGCAGAGTGGCGGATTGGAGGACTCGACATGCCGTACTTGGAGATTGCGCGCGTGCTGAGGCACGACTGCGTAGGGCCCGGCCTGCATGAGATAGAATGCCTGGCGCCGCGAATCGCGGCGGCCGCCGCGCCCGGCCAGTTCGCGCACGTCCACGTGCATCCGGTTCAGGGCGTGTCCGAGGGCACGCCAGAGGAACGCGCGCTAGCCGCGAATTCCGCACAGCCGTTACTCAGGCGGCCGCTCAGCATATTCGATGTCGCAGGCCGCAGAGGCGATGCCGATGGCGCGCGCATCACCTTCCTCTATAAGGTGCGCGGCGCCGGAACGGCGCTGCTGGCCGATGTGCGGCCAGGCGATTGCCTGAACATCATGGGCCCTCTGGGCAGCGGTTTCTCATTGCCGGCCCCTGTGCCCGGAGGCCATGGCGACCATGCTCCCGCGCACGCTGGCGCCACATGCGACCGCGCCCCGCACGCCCTGCTCATCGGGGGCGGGGTGGGCATCGCCCCCTTAGTCTACCTGGCGCGCGCCCTAGCAGCTGCCGGCTGCCGCGTCACGGTGTTCTACGGCGCCAATACCGCCAGCGAGATGCAGGCTGTCAGCCGCCGCTTGCTCACCGCAAGCGCAGAGGGGCGCATAGAAGTGTTCACCACAACACTGGACGGCAGCTCGGGCCGGACGGGGATTGTCACCGATTTACTAACGGCCGAGCAATCGGCTTCGGCGCTCGAACGGATCGACTTCGTGTACACCTGCGGCCCGGAACCTATGATGGCGTCTGTGGAACGGTTCGCAACGGCGCGCGGCATCCCCGGGGAAGTGTCGCTCGAAACCGCCCTGGCCTGCGGCGTGGGAGCATGTCTCGGATGTGCGCGCCGTCTGAAGGCGAATGGCGAGGCCGGTCCCGTCTATGCCAGAGTCTGCAAAGACGGTCCTGTCTTCTCAATGGGCCAGGTGGAACTGGGTCCAGTGGTCGATCGCGAGGAGGAGTCCAAATGAGTGTAGATAGCGTCGATCTCCAGGTCGATCTGGGCGGAATCAAGCTTGCGAACCCGGTGGTAATGGCATCGGGCACGTTCGGCTACGGGTTCGACTACGAAGGCCTCATCGACCCGGAAATGGTCGGAGCGGTGTGCGTGAAGGGCACTACACTCCTGCCGCGAGCGGGCAACAAGCCGCCCCGCATCGCCGAGACTCCCTGCGGGATGCTCAACTCCATCGGCCTGGAGAACCCGGGAATCGACGTGTTCGTCCGGGAGCGCCTACCGCGGTTGCGCGAGCGCGGCGCGACGGTGATCGCCAACATCGCCGGAGACACTATCGACGAGTACGCGCAGATAGCAGCCGTGCTCGATGCAGCGCCGGGCGTGGCAGGCATTGAACTGAACGTGTCCTGCCCCAACGTTGCCCGCGGCGGCATGCACTTCGGCGCCGACCCCGCGTCCGTGGGCAAGGTCGTACGCGCTGTCAAGCAGGCCACCTCGCTGCCTGTCATACCGAAGCTCTCTCCCAACGTCACCGACATCGTCGCCATTGCAAAGGCTGCCGAGGATGCGGGCGCAGACGCCATATCCATGATAAACACCCTACTCGGGATGGCTATCGACATCGAGGCGCGCCGTCCTGCGCTGGGCAATGTATTCGGCGGGCTGTCGGGCCCGGCCATAAAGCCCATCGCTCTGCGCATGGTATACCAGGTCGCGCAAGCCATCGACCTGCCAATCCTGGGCGGCGGCGGCATTGTGTGTGCGCGCGATGCCATCGAGTTCCTGATGGCCGGCGCCACCGCCGTATCGATAGGGACAGGCACGTTCGTCGACCCCGCGCTGGCCATGGATGTGATAGACGGGATACGGGACTACCTGGCCCGGCGCAACCTGAGCAGCGTAAGTCGGATAGTGGGCGCGGCGATAGCGTAGCGCCGGCACCGGTCGTCGACCGCCGATCGCGGCCCTCGGCCGGCATTCAGCCGCACTGGGCAGAACCGGCCCAGTCCCAAGATGAAAGGAGCGCGACAGATGCAGGCGAAAGACCGAATCATACTGGCCCTCGATGTAGACGACGCAGAAGAGGCTATGTCGCTCGTGCGGCAGCTCGCTCCGCATGTAGGCGCCTTCAAAGTGGGCATGCAGCTTTTCAACAGCATCGGCCCTGATATCGTCAGGCAGATACACGGCGCAGGCGGCCGTGTCTTCGTCGACCTCAAGTTCCACGATATCCCCAACACCGTAGCCTCCGCGTCCCGCGTCGTCGCTAGGCTGGGCTGTTTCATGTATACCGTGCATGCAGCGGGCGGCAGCGTGATGATCCGGGCAGCCGCTGACGCGCTTCGCGCCGAAATAGGGGATGGCCTCGGCGAACTGGGCGACCGGAGCCGACTGGGCAGACTGGCCGCCCCAGGCAAAGCCGCGCCGATCATGCTGGCCGTCACGGTGCTGACCAGTATCGACCAGCGCCAGCTGGAGGAGGAGTTGCTGATCACCGGCGTGTCGGTTGAAGGCGCTGCCGTGCGCCTTGCGAGCATGGCCGAAAGGGCCGGCGCGGGCGGCGTGATCTGTTCGCCGCACGAGATAGCGGCAGTGCGCGCTGCGTGCGGGCCCGACTTTGCCATAGTGACCCCCGGAATCCGACCTGCATGGTGCGGCGCGAACGACCAGAGGCGGATCACGACCCCGCAGGACGCAGTCGGACTGGGCGCAGACTACATCGTCATTGGGCGGCCCATAACCCGCGCGCCCCACCCGGCCGAAGCGGCCATGCGCATCGCCGAGGAGATCGAACAGGCGGCGGATGCGTCCTGACGCCTCGATACCGCGATAGCGATGCCCTGCGACCCTACTACAGCGCACTATTTCACACATGGAGGTCCGAGACATGACTAATGCGAAGTCCAACGCCCTGCTGACCAGGGACGAATCGCTCGACATCTTCACTTCCTCCGGCGCCCTGCTGCGCGGGCATTTCATATTCACCTCCGGGCGGCATGGCGATACCTACATGCAATGCGCGCAGGTGCTCAAGCATCCAGAGCACACCGAAAGGCTGGCGAAGCACCTGGCCGACCACTTCAGGAACGACGGGATCGACCTAGTCGTCGGCCCCGCCATGGGCGGCATCATCGTGGCATACGAAGTGGCCAGGCAACTGGGCACAATCGGCCTGTTCGCCGAGCGCCAGGATGACGCGATGACACTGCGCCGCGGCTTCTCAATCACGCCGGGCCAGCGAGTGCTGGTGGTGGAGGACGTGGTGACCACCGGAGGGTCAGTCCGCGAAGTGATGGAGGTCGTGAGGGCACACCAAGGACACGTAGCCGGAGTAGGCGTCTTGGTAGACAGAAGCAACGGCGCCATAGACTTCGGTGTCAAGCAGACCGCGGTCCTTTGCATGGAAATCCCTTCGTGGGAAGCCTCCGCATGTCCGCTCTGCCGCGAGGGCAAGCTCCCGGCCGAAAGGCCTGGAAGCCGGGCATCGCAGGGCACGGCGAGATAATTGTTCACATTTCCTTAACTCAGAGGTCGCGACTGTTAACACTTCTGGCACCTCCCTGCAAACAGGCTATGTCATGCTCTGTGTGGATCCAACTACGGTGCAGGGAGGTTAGGCAGAATGCAATCCAGGTTCAGTCGTTTCGCCGTATCTGTTCTGCTAATGGCCGCGGCGGCTGTCACGCTCATCGCGTGGCCCGGCGCGCCCGTCCAGTCAGCCCGAGGAGTACAAGTCACCATCCAGGGCTCCACCACGCTGCTCCCATTTGTGCAGGCAGCAGCGGAGGAGTTCACGTCCAAGAACCCATCGATCTCCGTATCTGTCAGGGGCGGCGGATCGGGCAATGGCCTGGCGGCGCTGATCGACTCGACGGTGCAAATCGCCATGGCATCCCGTTTCATCAAGCCTGAGGAAGTTCAGAAAGCTGCAGCGCGCGGCGTGTACCCCGTACCCATCAGAGTCGCTCTCGACGGAATCGGAGCGATCGTGCACCCCAAGAACCCAGTCAGCAGACTCACCCTGAGCCAGCTCAAGTCGATATACACTGGCGAGGTCACCAATTGGAAGCAGCTAGGCGGACCCGACCTCAAAGTAGTCCCGGTATCGCGCGATACCAGCTCAGGCACGTACGAAGTGTGGTCAGAGCGCGTAATGGGCGGCGCCAGGGTAGTTGGCAGCGCCCTCATGCAGGCGTCAAACGCGGCAGTGGCCGACATCGTGGCGCGCACTCCGGGAGCCATCGGCTATGTTGGACTTGGATACGTGTCGTCCTCTGTCAAGGCGGTTCAGGTGGGCGCCTCTGCCAAAGCGTTCATAGAACCCTCCCTTACCACAGTGCAGTCTGGGCAGTACCCCATCGCGAGAGAGCTGTTCGTGTTCACCAACGGGTGGCCTGAAGGCGATGTGGCGAGCTTCATCAATTTCCTGCTCAGCTCGGAGGGGCAGAGGATCGCCAGGGGCGAAGGGTTCGTGCCCATGTGGTAGCCGGAGTCGAAGCCTATGCAGTTCGCGGCGCTGGCAGCCGGAACACCGGTCGTCGGCGCTGGCGCCGCCGCCAGCGCCGGCTCTCCGAGACTGCAGTCCACACACTGCTAGCCGCAGCGGCTGCATCGTCGCTGGTCTTTCTGATGAGCATGATCCTCGTGATCTTCCAGCAAGCCGCTCCGGCTGTGATAGCCATCGGCCCGGCTGAGCTGATCTTGGGCAAGGATTGGTACCCGACCAGCGATCCGCCGTCTTTTGGAGCGCTACCCCTGCTGGCGGCCTCGGCCGCAGTCACCGTGGGGGCAATAACGATAGCAGTCCCGCTCGGGCTACTATCAGCCTTGTTCATCTCGCAGATACTGCCCTCGCGGGCCAGGAGCATCATCAAACCAGCCGTAGAGTTGCTTGCCGGGCTGCCGTCTGTGGTCTACGGACTGTTCGGGATGGGGCTTATCGCCCCGCTGACAATGCGCGTATTCCGTCTTCCCACAGGGCTTACAGCGTTCACAGCGTCAATCGTGCTCGGCATTATGGCGCTGCCGACCGTTGCCGCAGTCGCCGAGGACGCCTTTTCTTCAGTCCCTCGGGCCTACAAGGAAGCGTCTCTGGCCCTGGGAGCGACGATGTGGGAGACGATCAGCAAGGTACTCGTGCCGGCCGCGGCGCCGGGCGTGGTCGCAGCCGTGCTACTCGGCGTGGGAAGAGCCATGGGCGAAACCATGGCAGTGCTCATGGTGGCGGGAGGAGCGGCGGTGATCCCGCGTTCGATGTTTCAGCCGGCAAGGCCGATCACCGCCACAATCGCCGCCGAGATGGGCGAGACTCCTGTGGGGAGCCTCCACTATCACTCCCTGTTTGCTCTGGCGGCGATGTTATTCATCATGACAGCAGCCTTCAATTTCGCAGCCGAAGTGCTGGCTCGCAGATTGAGGACGCAGATTGGGGGAGACGCGAGATGACAGCTACTACCATCAAACATCGCAAGCGGACTCAGACTGTGATGCTCGCAGTCATGGCCGCATCGCTCATCATCACCTTGGGATTCCTCGTCGCGCTCCTGACGTTCATCGGAGCGCGCGGCTTGCCAGTCGTGAGTTTTGAGTTCATCACCCAGATGCCGCGGCGGGCCATGACGACCGGCGGCATAATGCCGGCCATACTCGGGACCCTCTACCTGGTGATCGGGTCAGGGAGCATATCTACACTTCTGGGCGTGGCGACAGCCGTATACCTCGCTGAATACGCACACAACGGGACCATTGTCCGACTCATCCGGATAGGCATCGACAACCTGGCTGGAGTACCCTCCGTGGTGTTCGGCCTATTCGGACTGGCCGTGTTCGTGAAGCTTCTCGGTTTCGGGGTATCGATCCTGTCGGGCTCGTTGACGCTGGCGATAGTGGTGCTGCCCACCGTGATCCGGTCGGCTGAAGAGGCGATTCGCTCGGCGCCTCAGTCCTACCGCGAAGCATCGCTGGCGCTCGGCGCCACCAAGTGGCAGACGGTGCGATACGCAGTCCTGCCATCTGCAGTGCCTGGGATACTGACTGGGTGTATCCTTGCGGTTGCCCGCGCCGCAGGCGAAACCGCGCCGATAATGCTCACTGCGGCCACTTTCTTTACGACCCGTCTTCCGAGCTCCATCTTCGATGAAGCCCAGGCGCTGGCCTATCACATATTCGCTCTGGTCACTGAGGGAACCCGCCCTGAGGCACAAGCGCCCATCGCCTACGGAGCGGCTTTTGTCCTTCTGGCTTTGGTCGTGGGGTTGAATGCGGCGGCGATCGCGCTTCGTGCAAGATACGAGAAGAGCTAGTAGGTCTCGCGGCGACCTGTGACCATGTAGATGACCCGTTCGCCTATGTTGGCGGCGTGATCTGCGATACGCTCGAGAAACCTTGCAACAAAAAGGAGATTCACAGCCTGAGTGCTCACGCTCTCGTCGCGGCCGGCCACGATGAAACCCATAAGCTCGTCGAAGAGAGCCTCGTACATGCTGTCCACAGCATCGTCCTTCCGGCACGTTGCCCGCGCCAGCTCCGCGTCGCGCGATACGAATGCGTCCAGGCTACCCTTGATCATCTTCTGCGACAGCGCGGCCATCCCGGGGATGTCGATCAGCGGCTTGATCAGGGGCTGGACGCCGATTCTCGCAGTCACTTCGCTGATATTCACAGCATGGTCTCCCATGCGCTCAAGATCGGTCACGATGGAGATAGCAGTCGCGACCAATCGCAGATCCCTCGCCATGGGCTGCTGAAGAGCCAGAAGGTTGACACATCTCTGTTCCACCCCACGCTCCATCCCGTCGATGGCCGCATCGTCGTCGATCACCATCCGCGCCTGCTCCAGGTCTTGCCGCGCGAGCGCTTCAACTGACGCGCGCACTGCATTCTCCACCATGCTCCCCATTCTCAGAATATCCTGATTCAGGGCCTCAAGCTCCGCTTCATATGCACGTCTTCTCATTTCGCACGCTCCTCTGCCTCAGGCATGTTGCGGCACATTCGATATCCAGCTGCTTGCTTGTACCTGCTCAGCCGAAACGCCCTGTGATGTAGTCCTCGGTCCGCTTATCCTTCGGGTTTTCGAAGAGCTCTCGGGTGTCGCCATACTCCACTAGGCTACCAGCAAGGAAGAAACCCGTCTTGTCAGATACGCGCGCAGCCTGCTGCATATTGTGCGTCACTATCACGATGGTGTAGTGGCGCTTGAGCTCAGTCATCAAGTCTTCTATGCTGGATGTGGATATGGGATCGAGAGCGGACGCAGGCTCATCCATAAGCAGCACTTCAGGCTGGACCGCAAGCACTCGGGCTATGCAAAGCCGCTGCTGTTGCCCCCCTGACAGGCGTAGGGCCGGTTCGCGCAACCTATCTTTGACCTCGTCCCACAAAGCCGCTGCACGCAGGCTCTTTTCCACGACAACCGGAAGGTCTCGCGTTCCGACAAGCCTGTGAATGCGCGGGCCGTAAGCGACATTGTCGAAGGTGGACATTGGAAACGGATTCGGGCGCTGAAAGACCATTCCCACGCGCTTGCGCAGCTCAACAAGGTCCACTCCTTGCCCGTACACGTCTTGGCCATCCACTGTGACCGAGCCTTGCACCCGGAAACTGGGCACAAGATCGTTCATGCGGTTAATGGTTCTCAGGAACGTGGACTTGCCGCAGCCCGACGGCCCAATCAACGCTGTGATGGCGTGTTGCTCTATGAGCATTGAGACGTCCCTTATTGCATGGAGTTCGCCGTAGAATGCGTCAAGACACACAGTCTCAATCTTGGCCGGCACAGTTGCTCGCGACACCACAACACCCCTGCTTGATTATCTCATCTGAGCTTTTCGAGGTTGTGTTGCCATTGTGAATAGCTGTTAGGGACATGTTAAGACTATGTTAACTGACGTGCGGAGGCTCCGGCCCGGAGCCTGGAGCGACATCCGCCGCCGGAAGGACGAACGAGAACGTGCTGCCTTCGCCGAGACGGCTCTCGACCGATACCCGCCCTCCGTACCGCTCGACTATGTGCTTGACTATGGAAAGGCCCAGCCCAGTGCCGCCGGCATGACGGGACCTCCCCTTGTCGACCCGGTAGAATCTCTCAAACAGCCGCGGCAGGTGCTCGGGAGCGATTCCTATCCCTGTATCAGCCACGTTAACGCGCACGCAAGGCCGCACGCCCGCGTCGCCCGTCTCCTGCGCCTCCAGCGATGCACTGACGGCGATCTCGCCTCCACCGGGCGTGTAGTTGACCGCATTGCCCAGCAAGTTTACCAACACCTGGCACAGAAGAGACTCATCCGCCGCGAGCTCGGGCAGATCCCCGGGGACGTCAAGCAACACGCGTATCCGCTTGCGCTCCGCGCTTTGGGCCACAGCTTGCAGAGCCGCATCCACTGCGACACGCAGCGAGACGGACGTTGCCTTCGCAACCGCGCCGCTCGATTCCAGCTTGGACAGGTCCAGAAGATCCGAGACTATCCGCGCGAGCCGGTCCGTCTCCTGACCGATGATGCCCAGGAACCTGGCGAGCGTCTCCGGACTGTCCATTGCCCCGTCCAGTAGGGTGTCTACAAACCCTTTGATCGAAGTTATCGGAGTGCGCAACTCGTGAGAAACGTTGGACACGAAGTCGCGGCGAACGCGTTCAAGCCGATGCAGATCCGAAACATCCTGCAGTACAGCGACTGCGCCCCCGCGAGTTAGCGATGCCTCCTGGATAGGCGCCGCATGGATCCTCACATGGCGCCGGAAGGGCGAAACAAGCTTGATCTCGCGCACGTCATGCTGGCCGGCAGCGCCCGCTTCGAGCGCGTCGGCCAGATCGTGATTGCGCACCGCCTCCAGAACGTGCCTGCCAATGGCAGCGTCCTGCGAGATTCCCAGCATCTCACAGGCAGCTCGGTTCACCAGGATCACACGGTACGAACCGTCGACGGCAAGCACGCCATCGGTCATCGCCAGCAGGATGGCCTCCATGCGGTTCTTCCGCTCCACAAGCTCGCCGGTGCTCCGCTTCACCTCGTCGGCCATGTAGTTGAAGGACGATGCAAGTTCCCGCAGCTCAACGGCACCCCTCTCTGGGAGGCGCCGATCGAACTCTCCTCGGGCGATCTCGCGCGCGGCTGCCGCCAGATCACTAAGCGGGCGACCGATGCCGGCAGCAAGGAGCAAGCTGAGAGCAAGACCGGCAATGACGGCTATCGCAGCGGCTGAAATCGCAAATCGGCGAACCGCAGCTGAGGATGCCTGAACCTGGGAAAGAGGCATGGCTACCCGGACATATCCCAGAAGCTCACCGCTTGAGGCAATGACCGGGACGGCGATGTACCGCTGCTCGACGCCAAGACTGCCGCTGTAGCGAGTCACAAGACCCATGCCGCTTCGGGTCGCCTCGAGTATCTCGGGGCGGTGCGCATGGTTCTCCATTGAGGTTGGGTCAGCTTCAGAATCGCCCAGAACCGCGCCGTCAGAGGCGATCACGGTTATTCGCAGGCCGGCCTGCCGGCCCAGCGAGTCTGCGAGCGGATCAATGCTCGATAAGCCGTCTTGCTGATCACTCGAACTCCCGAGCAGCGAAGGCCTGAAGGCCTCGGCTGCCAGGCGTGCGTGCGCCCGAAGTTCGTCGTCGACGTGCGTAAGGAAGTAGCGCCGAGTGGCACCCGTCATGTAGACAGCTATCACCGATAGCGAAATTACCGCTACCAGCAGATACGTAAGCGCAAGACGTTGGCGATAGCCCAGACGCGATTCAATCAAACGAAAGCCCCGCTCTCTTGTTCAGGATTGTGGATCTAGCTGAACTTGTATCCCACACCGTGAACGGTGTGTATGTATGCAGGGTTCCCATCGTCTGATTCGACTTTCTGGCGCAGACGCCGTATGTGAACATCAACTGTGCGCGTATTACCCGCGTAATCATACCCCCATACCTTCTCAAGCAGCAATTCACGCGTGAGCACCCTTCCGGCATTGGCCGCGAGGAATCGGAGCAGCTCAAATTCCTTTGGAGTCAGATCGACCCGCGCGCCCCCCACTTCCACCTCAAACCTGTCTCCATCGATCACCAGATCGCGCACGCGGATGACGTGGACCCCCCGTTCGTCCTGGCCGGACTGAGAATCCATGGCCTGACGCCGCAGTATCGCCTTGACTCTCGCCACCAGCTCACGCGGGCTAAACGGCTTCGTTACGTAATCGTCAGCTCCGATGGAAAGCCCGAGCACTCGGTCAAACTCGTCAGTCTTTGCAGTCAGCATTATCACGGGAACCTGGCTGCCGCGCCTGATGGCCTGGCATACTTCAAGCCCGTCCATGCCGGGGAGCATCAAGTCCAAGATCACCAAGTCAAACCGGTCGCTTCGGAAGGCGTCAAGCGCCGATTCGCCATCATAGGCCTGCGCGACCTCGAAACCCTCCTTCTCCAAGTTGAACTGAACCAACTCTACTATGGAGGGCTCATCATCCACCACCAGCACCTTCCGAGCCACGATACCACCTCCAACGCCGCTGCTGCACACACATCGAACCCGCTTCGATTATACCATCAGTCCGCCCATACACTGCATCCGATCGCGGCGAAGTCGCTGTCATACGACCATATGTGCAGCTTGAGCTGCGCAGCCAGAACGGCGGTGGTACAGTCAGTGAGCGACAGCTTCAGGCCGGGATGGCGTGTGAATAGCTCCCAGGCCTTTCTCTCTATGGGCTCAGTGATCCACGCCAAATGGAGCCGACTGCACTCCTGCGACTGATCGATGATTTCGCGAAACGATACGGCAACCTCGTAGCCGGCGCGCATGCGCAGCCAGGTCACGGTTTCGTCCACTATGTAGTTTGACGTGACAACCAGGGCATTGCCCGCCAGTAGCTCGGCAAATGCGCCCTCCGCGTGAATGTGATGAGCGTCTTTGGGCGCCAGCAGCGCTATCCACGCGCTCGTGTCCACGAACACCTTCACTGCCCGCACCCCTCACGGCCCTCACGGCCCTCGCGGCCCTCGCGGCCATCAGCGCTGCGATCACAGCCTTCCGAGCTCTCGGCGCCATCGGACGGCGCGTAGATATCACGATCATGCTCGCGGCTGCCATCGACGGCTTTGCAGTCAACGTCAACAGACAGCAGCCTCGCCAGCGGGTTGTCGCTTCGGTCAGCATCCTTGGCCGCCTTTGCCACGTACTCTCCCAGTGCTTCTCTTATGATGTGCGATTCCGAATTCCCCGTCGCCAGAGCAAGCTTGCTGAGGTGTTCATCGAGCTCGGGGGTTAGGTAGATCTGCTTACGCCGTAGGTCCATGTCGCACCCCTCCCGCCATGATGTTATAGGCACTGTAACATCGTTTTCCAATAACGTCAAGCCAGATCCGGCGGTAATCCAGATCCGGCGGTAGATCGCTGTGCCTCCCTATTCTCTCCCCCTCGCCGCCACCTCGTCCGACCGCCAGGCGCCGCGCATCGAAGCAACTGGCATGTGTTGGGCCCATGCCGACGTTTCGGCCGGACCCTCCAGGTTCCCCAGAGCAGCCTGCCTTATGATCCCGTACAAGCGTTCTATATGTGCTTGCGCCGCGTGGAGTGCTATCATTGGTATCGACGCAATACGGCGCAACGTCTGGAGGAATGAGCAGATGCACGTAGTAACGGATAGCGGCGCGGATTTCCTACCTGAGCAGCTGGGCGAGAGCGAACTGAGTATAGCTCCGCTAACGCTCGCCATCGCAGGACGCGTCTACAAGAGCGGCATCGACATCACCCCTGAAGGATTCTACCGCCTGCTGCACGAGACTCAGGATTTCGCGACAACGTCTCAGCCATCACCTGGCGACTTCGCCGACATTTACCGGGCAGCGGCAGAGACCGACAAGGAGATCCTCTCCATCCATATGTCCTCGGGGCTAAGCGGCACACTGAACGCCGCCCGCATGGGGGCCGCGGCCGTGCCCGAAGCCGATGTTGCCTTCTACGACACACGAACCCTTTCAGCCGGGTCAGGCTGGCACGTTGAAATGGCCCTCCGGGCAGTGCGAGCGGGATGGGGCAGAGGGCGCATCCTGTCTATGCTGGAGCAGGTCTCGTCCGCTACAGAGACACTCTTCACCCTGCCCACGCTCCGGTATCTCATCCACGGCGGACGCATTAGCCATCTCAAAGGCCTTCTGGCTCAGGTGCTCAACATCAGGCCGGTGATCGGCGTTGAGAAGGAAGGCGGAACCTACGTCACCCGGGGGCAGGCGAGAACCTTCGACGGAGCATTAGTCCGCCTTGCAGATTTCGCAACGAGCTTGGTGGGGCAAGGAGCTAAGGTCAGGGCGCAGATAGTGCACGGCTACAACCCCGAGGGCGTAGCCAGGCTCCGAGCCGAAGTCGAAAAGCGCCTCAACGTCAAGTGGCTTGGGACGACTCAGATCGCTCCTGTGCTGGGCGCGCACACAGGCCCAGGCGTGGTCGGGCTGATCCTCGCTCGCGAAGACGCGCTTCCGTCTATTGGGTAGTTTCTACAGGATATAGAGGATCGCCAGCACGAGAAGGATCACGGCAATGGATATGCCAATGATCGTAAGCATCCGCATTAGGAAAGGAAGAGGATCTGCCGACAGGCGGAGCAAGACGTCATCGACGATGCGCTGAACAGGCTCAGGGAGGAACTCGCTGCCCAGAGTGGAATCGTACTCTTTTCGCCTTTCGGCGTGACTGAGCACATCGTGGGCTTCCACGAGTTCGGCAAATGCCTCCGCAGCGCCCGGGTCGCCGCACACATCGGGATGGCATGTGCGAGCCTTGGCGCGATAGGTAGCGCGTACCTGATCGGTGCTGGCGCGGCGGCTTACACCGATGATTCTGTAATAGTCCTTCCTTTGGCGCTCTTTCATCCACGCACCCACCCTCCGGTGGTGCACGGATTCGTCGCATCGGCAGCGCGTTCCTGCTTGCCTGGGATAATCGCGACTATTGCGCCTATTCCCCGCTCACCTGGCGCATTCCCCGCCTGCGCCGCTCGCCGTGGCGATGGCATGAGGAAGGGCAGGCATCAGCACCTCCAGGCATTCTCGAACCGCCCGGGGGCTGCCCGGCAGATTTACAATGAGGACGCGACCGCGCGTGCCTGCAACAGCCCTGCTCAGCATGGCATGCGGGGTCTTGGCCATGCTGGCCGCCCGCATGGCCTCGGGGATGCCGGGGGCCAGTCTGTCCAGAACCGCAAGGGTTGCCTCAGGGGTGACATCGCGAGGAGAAAGCCCGGTACCGCCAGTGGTGAGAATCAGGTGCACTGCGAGCTTGTCGGCCATCCGGCGAAGCTCTTCGGCTATGACATCGAACTCGTCGGGCACGACTTTCCGCTCAACCACAGCACCGATGCGGGATATGATTCTCTCTATCTCCGCGCCGCTTGAGTCCTCTCTTTCGCCGCGGGCGCCTTTATCGCTCACAGTCAGCACAGCTACTCGCACGGGATCGAGCACCCTGATGCTGTCGCCGCCGCTCACCACGCCTCCCCGGACCACCTTGGCAAACACGCCTTCATGGGGCATTACGCATTCGCCCACTTGCTGAAAAATGGCGCACCCAGCGTGGCATTCCTTGCCGATCTGGGTCACCTCAAGCAGCGCCTCCGGACCCACCGCCAGCCGGGTTCCAATAGGAAGGCTGGGAAGATTCAGCCCACGCGCGGTGATGTTCTCCGCGAAGGCGCCCGGGCCCACGTCAAGGCCCTTGGCGCGCATCTTGGCTATGCTCTCTTCAGCGAGCAGGCTGACCTGCCTGTGCCACGGACCCGCGTGGGCATCGCCGTCGAGTCCATGGTTCTCTATGAGGTTGGCTTGGCCCACATCCTGCTTGGGCACTCCCTTTGTTTCACTGGTGCATACAGCTGTTACAATGCCTTCCACTACTGCTCTGCCTCCCGCTCCTGCTTGAGATCCTCCGCGCGTCGAAACACACCGCTCTTACCGCCTGACTTGTACACCAACCTGAGCTGGCCTATGACCATGGACCTGTCGACCGCCTTGCACATGTCGTAGATGGCGAGGGCGGACGTCGATGCGCCGCACAAGGCCTCCATCTCGGCGCCTGTCCGGCCCAGGGTACGCACTGTGACCTGGACATCCACCGCGGACGCTTCATCATCAACAGCGAAATCCACATCGATGCCTGTGAGGGCGATTGGATGACACATGGGAATCAATGAAGACGTGTTCTTGGCGGCCATGATCGCCGCTACGCGGGCGACTCCGAACACCTCGCCCTTCGGGCCTTCGCCTCTTTGGACCAATGCCAAAGTGCGGGGGGCCATCGTCACCCTGCATCTGGCCACGGCCTTGCGGACTGTTTCGGGTTTGTCGGATACATCGACCATGCGTGCCTTGCCCGACTCGTCTATGTGGGTGAGGCCAGGGGCTGTGCCCAGGGCCGAGCCCCCGCCTCCTTCGGTCGAAACCATCGCAAAGCCTCCCTGAAGTTTCCTTATCCCTGCGTCTCTCAGAGTCCAGTCTACCCGCCGATCTGCGACAGAGGGCGGGCCGCCCAGCCTCCGTCGCTGCCCCGCGCTCTACCGCTGCCGGGCTTCATCATCACCGCCCGGCGGATGAGGTCAGCTACGGCGTCGTCGGCGGCATCGCGGAGGGCTGCCCTCACGTCTATCGCTGCCTCTGAGAGCAAGCATGGCCTCAGCATGCCGTCAGCGGTCAGACGGATCCTGTTGCACCTGTCGCAGAACTCGTCGCCGTCTCGGGAAATGAAACCCACGCGCCCCAGCGCGCCGCGAAGCCGCAAGTAGCTGGCGGGGCCGGCATCGCCCCGCTGGCGTTGGGCACCGTCTGGGCCGTCCTGCCCCACTTCACCTACAGCGCCGAGCGCCAGCACGCGCCGTCTGATCTCGTCCATGGGGACTACGTATTCTTGCCCGTAGAGGCCGCCGTTTCCCCAGAACGGCATGAATTCTATGAATCTTACGTCCCAACGGCGCTTGAGGGTGAGGGCGGCAAGGCTCTCGATCTCGTCGGAGTTGACGCCGCGAAGCACCACCGCATTGAGCCTGATGGGACTGAGCCCGGCGCGCTCTGCTGCAGCGATGCCGGCCAGGGCCGACGACAGGTCGCCTCGCCGCGTCAGATTTGCGTAGGTGTCGGCCTTGAGCGAGTCCAGGCTGATGTTAATCCGGGCCAGTCCCGCCCTGGCCAGTTCGTCTGCCACCGGCTCAAGCATGGTGGCGTTGGTCGTCATTGATACGTCGCGTATCCCTGGCATCGCCGCGACCGCGCGCACCAGAGCGACCACGCCCTTCCTGGCCAAAGGTTCACCGCCTGTGATCCGCACTTTCGATATGCCCAGCCCGGAAGCTATTCGCACCACACGGGCAAACTCCTCCATGCTGAGCATCTCGTCATGGGTCTTGGGCCTGACCCCTTCGGCGGGCATGCAGTACACGCATCTCAAGTTGCACTTGTCGGTGACCGAGACTCGCATGTAGGTTATTCGGCGCCCGAATCCGTCGACCAGATCGCTCAACCCTGCCACACAACCTTCCCAGTATCCGAAAGATCGTAACCGCCAAGCTCGAGCACGGCGCGCCTGAACTCGTCGGACCTCACCACCGTAAGCAGCGCGGCCATCTTGTCAGACTTCAGAAACTCCTTGGTTGTGAGCAGATCGTATCGTTCAGTCGACATCGGGATGAAGTCTAGCCGTAAGGCATGAGCCGCGCTGTGAATGCCCAGCCCCACGTCTGCCGCGCCATTGGCCACGGAAGCCGCGACCCCCATGTGGGTGTACTCCTCGTGGGAGTAGCCCCTAACCGCATCTGGGTTGATGCCAAGTTTGCCAAGCTCCATATCGAGCAGAACCCTGGTGCCCGCGCCTCTCTGCCTGTTGACGAAAGCTACATCCGCCCGCGCAAGGTCGCCGAACCCGCCAATGCCCTTGGGATTGCCCGTGGGCACGATGAACCCCTGTTCACGGTGGACCAGGTTCACCAGGGCGTAGTCTTTCGCCTCGAGCAGCCGCTTCACGTAGGGGACGTTGTACTCGCCGGTCTCTTCGTCGATCAGGTGTGTGCCCGCGATGTGGGCCTCGCCCCTTCGCATGGCCATAAGCCCGCCCATGCTGCCTACATGCGCCGACGACAGACTCATGCCGGGGCAGGCGCGGGCCAGAAAGGTCGACAGGATGTCCAGGGCCAGATCGTGGCTGCCGATGGCTACAATGGTGCGCTTGATCTGGTCCAAGCTGCGCAGCAGCTCCACCTGCACCGCGGCGCCTTCGTCGATGCCCTGGGCGGAAGGGGGAACTTCCACGATTCCATCAGCCTTCACAAGCGACATTATCGCGCCAGCTCCGCGCGGCAGCGGAGTGACCACAAGCTTGCCTCCTACATCTCCCACCTTGACCCTGACGAATTCCCGAACACCGGGCGTGGACACTATGCGCCGCGTGGCGACGGCACTCGCCCGGGGCCTCGCCTCCACAGGACGCGCCAGCATCCTGGCGATGAGTGGCTTCAGGAACAGCTCGCACGCAAGCGCCGCCGACACGGGGTAGCCTGGCACGCCAATTGCGGGGCGACCATCGACCATGCCCAGAATCGTGGGTTTGCCCGGCTTGATGGCAACCCCGTGCACGAGAACTTCGCCGAGCCTGCCTAGGACTGCGCTGGTGTAGTCCTCTCGTCCCGCTGATGACCCGGCGTTCACAATCACGATGTCGCCCCCGCCCTCTGCGGGATCTTCTGCGGCAGCCTGCCGCACCGCCTGTGTGATCGCATCGAAATCATCGCGCACGATCTCGTGGAAGACCGGTTCGCCGCCCCACTCGCTGACCAACCCGCCGATGAGCCTGGAGTTGAACTCAACGATGTCCCCCGACTTCAGTTCGGAGCCTGGGGCGACCAGCTCATCGCCTGTGGGGATTATCACGACCCTGGGCCGCCGTCGCACTTGCACCTCAGTCGCTCCGGACGCGAGCATGGCGCCGATATCCGCCGCCCGGATCACGTGGTTCTCCGGGAGCACGAGTTCGGTGGCGACGATGTCCTCGCCTACGGTGCGCACATGCTGCCAGGGCTTTGCCGGCGCGATGATTGTGACGGCCTTGTCGGTCGTTTCCACTAAGTCTTCGACCATGATGACAGCGTCGAATCCGAAGGGCAGTGGATCGCCTGTGTCCACCATGACAGCGTCCTCGCCCAGGTCAAGCGTCACAGGACGCCGTTCGCCGGCCGCGAAGGTTGCGGCCGACTTGACGGCCGCTCCGTCCATGGCGCATGCATGGTAATGAGGCGACGAGATCCCGGCGAACACCGGCCGCGCGGTGACGCGCCCCAGAGCAGCGACATCCACGGCAATCGTCTCCCCCGGAAGAGCAGCCCCTCCTACAGCTCGCGCGACCCCGTCCGCCTCCTCCTCGAGCGCAGCGAAGAACTTGCGCACCGCCTCTTCAACCAGCACTTCATTCAGATAGACATCGCGTTTCGCGTCACTCACCTCCACAATCACCCCACGCCAGCACGGCGACGGTGTCGCCCTCCTGGACTCCTTCTGAACCCGCCGGTATTCTCGCCACGGCAGCCGCTCTGACCAGGCCTGATATGAGCGCGGACTTGCCGAATACCGGGTCGGCCCAAACCTGGCCGTTGCGCAACGCGATCTTCACCGACACGTATTCCTCTCTGCCCGCGGCGCTAGCTACATTGGCTCCCATGCGCGCCGCCATTTCGCGCCTTCTGGGTTCGGCCCCCATCCATCTGTCAATGGCGGGCTCGACGAAGAGCCTGAAGATGGTGAGACACGATACAGGGTGGCCCGGCAGACCGAACACGGGCACGCCGTTCGCCACAGCCAGGATCGTGGGTTTGCCTGGCTTGACAGCGACCCCGTGCACCAGAACACCCGGTTTGCCTAGGGCGTCAATGGCCTGGCGCGTGAAATCTCGGGCCCCTATGGAGCTGCCTCCCGATACGATGAGCATGTCCACAGAAGACAGGCATTCACGCATCGCCTGGACAAACACGTCGTAATCGTCGCGGACGATGCCGAAGATCTCGGGGCGCGCTCCTGCTAGGCTTGCGGCGGCGTACAGGGCATACGAGTTCATGTCGCGAACCTGGCCCGGTGCGGGCGTGTCGCCCACGCCCACCAGTTCATCGCCTGTGGAGATGATGCCCACTCTCGGGCCCGCCGACACCTCAACCTCCGACACCCCGATGGCGCCTAGCGCCGCGATGTCGTGCGCGCGAAGCCAACGCCCGCTGCGGAGAATAGTCTCCCCGCATGCCACGTCTTCGTCTGCGGCGACCACATTTTCGCCCGGGGCGACCGCCCGCAGCACGGCGATGGTCTTGCTGTCTAGCTTCTCCGTAAGCTCGACCATCACCACTGCATCGGCGCCGGCTGGGAGCATTGCTCCGGTTGCCGTGCGGACACACGAATGCCGGGGCAGCTCCATCTGGGCCGCCTGGCCCATGTGAACCTCTCCGGCCACGGTGAGAAGCGCCGGCAGCGCATCGGACGCGCCGAATGTATCGGCGGCTCGCACCGCATATCCGTCCATTGTGGATCTTGCGAATCCGGGCAGATCGGCGGGGGATGCCACATCGCGCGCCAACACTTGTCCTGCTGCATCAAGCAGAGGCACAGCCCGAGTAGCGCGTGGGCCGGGCTCTATGTAGTCGCGGAGCTTACTCCACGCCTCATCTCTGGGAGTCAGCGACAGGAAAAGCGGCGTCAACGCGGACATCGTGGACATCGTGGCCATCACCATCCTTACTCGAAAGCCATCTGGCAGAACGCAGCAGCTGTGCGAGAGCGCTCGCCGTTTCATCTGAGAGCACATGGCGGATGCTGCCGTCTGCCGCAATGCGTCCTTGGTTCAAGACAACCGTCCGATCCCCGAGGAACGGGATCTCGGTCACATCATGAGTCACGAAGACCGTGGCGGCACCCGTGGCGCGCACCGCTTCTCCCACTTCGCGCAGGAGCGTTGTTCTGGTTGCGAGATCCAGGGCATTGAAGGGCTCATCTAGAAACAGTATCTCCGGTTCTAAGGCGAATGCTCTGGCCAGGCTGACTCGCTGGCTCTCGCCTCCGGAGAGCGCCCGGGCGGGTCGCTTGGCCAAGTGCTCTATGCGGAAGGCGACCAGCGCGCGCGCCACGCGCTTTGAGATCTCGGCCTCGGGCGTCTTCCGAATCCTGAGGCCCAGCGCCACGTTTTCATAGACTGACGTGTTGAGCAGGCACGCCCTCTGGAGCACCATGGCTGTGCGGCGCCTGATCTGTATGAGGTCGGCGCCACGCTGTATGCGCTCGCCCAAGATCGTGACTTGGCCCGATTCGAACGGAAGCAGACAGGCCATAACCTGAAGAAGGGTGCTCTTGCCGGCGCCGTTCTTGCCTATGACCGCAACCGTCTCTCCTCGCCCTATTGCGAGATCCGCAACGTCGAGCACGAGTCGTCCGCCGCGTCTGACCTTCACATCTGTCAGGCTGATCATGACTGTGTCGACCCGCCTTTCTGCTGCAGGCGCGTGAGGCATGATGTGATCGTCAGCGTTATGCAGAGCAGTATCAATGACAGCGCGATGGCCTCACCGAAGTTGCCCCGCGACACCTCCATGGACGTCGCCGTGGTCAGCACGCGGGTGTGCCCCACTACATTCCCGCCCACCATCATCGACGCTCCAATCTCAGAGATCACGCGACCGAACCCTGCGATTACTGCCGCTAAAACAGCAAGCCTCGCCTCTCGCACAAGAAGCCACACAAGTTGCAGGCGCGTAGCGCCGAGCGACAGGAGCTGAACGTGAATCCCCGGGTCAAGCTGGCCTATGCCCGACATGGTGAGTCCGGTGATGATGGGCAATGCGATAATCGTCTGGGCTATGACCATTGCCGCAGGCGTATACATCAGGCGAAGGGAGCCGAGGGGTCCGTACCGCCAGAGCATGATGCTAACCCAGAGACCCACAACCACCGGGGGAAGGCCCATGCCGGTGTTGACGATGCTGGCCGCTGCGCTGCGACCGCGAAACCGCCCGAGAGCAAGGGCCGTGCCCAACGGGACACCGATTGCCAGGCTTATCAGGGTCGCCAGGCCCGATACCCTGAGAGTGAGGAGGGCGATCTGAAATACATCACGATCGCCCTTCACCAGCAGCCAGAAGGCTTTTGATATACCTTCTGCAATGAGGTCCACCGTCAGCCTACTTCCCGAGATCGTCCACGTTCTTGCCTGCATCGGGGAAGAACAGAGGGTCTCCGTACTTGTCCACGCCGAACGTGCTGATGATCTCCTGCACCTCAGGGGATACCATGAACTCGGCGAAGGCTAGGCCACCAGCGCCGTTCACCTTGGCGAACTTCGCCGGGTTCACCTGCATCACGTGGTAGATGCTGAGCAGGATCGCATCGCCCTCAACCAGTATGTCAAGGGCCAGGTTCTTCTGAAACGCCAAGTAGGTTCCGCGGTCGGTCAGGGTGTAGCCGTCCTTCTCTGAAGCGATGCTGAGGGTCCGGCCCATGCCGGCGCCTGCCTCCACATACCACTTGCCGGAGGGAGCTGTGCCGAGTTTGGTCCATACCGCCTTCTCCTTCTTGTGGGTGCCGGAATCATCGCCGCGGGACACGAATACCGACTGCCCGCCGGAAATTCGCGAAAACGCCTCGGCCGCCGACTTGAGCCCGCGCACCTTGGCCGGGTCGCTCGCGGGGCCTACGATGATGAAGTCGTTGTGCATGACCAGTTTGCGCTCGATTACATCGCCATTCTTGACCAGCTCAAGCTCTGACGCAGGCGCATGGCAGAGGAGCACGTCCGCCTCTCCGCGACTGCCAAGGGCCAGAGCCTGCCCAGTCCCAACGGCAATAGTCTTCACCATGTAGCCGGTCTTCTCTTGGAAGATTGGGATGAGCACATCGAGCAGGCCCGTATCGGCCGTGCTGGTGGTAGTTGCGAGGATCACCTCGCGGGCAGGGGCGGCGCCCACCGAAATGGCGAAGACTGCGAGCAGCAGAACAGTGAGTAGGATGCGCGTGGTTAGCTTCGCGTGCACCTTAGGCGCTGATTTGGACAACGATGTAGACAATCCACACAACATTGACGCATCTCCTTTCCAAATGCGGGAGGCCTGCCGGTTTCCCGACAGACCCTCGAGCCGCAGGCTTGCCCGGCGGCTGCCGGCCAGATGCCATCCACAGGTGGGGTGAGGCACGCTGGCTCGGAGGGTACGAAATATGTAGTTGATGAGGGAAACAGAGCGGTGGCGGCGGCCGTGGTGTCGGCCGTGGTGTCGGCCCCGGCCGTCGTTCTGGCCGTGGCGCCGGCCGTGGTTCTGACCGTCGTTCTGGCCGTGCACTATTGCCGCGAGCGCCGGTCGGCCGCCGCTGACCGTGGTTGGCCGCGATGGAGCGCCTGCTAGTCCCTCATCTCATAGTTTAGGCGGGATGACGAGGCAAGTCAACACAACTTCGCTTCGCAACTTCGCTGTGTCTTTTTGCCCAGCCTTCGCGCGGACCCTGGGCAAAATGACTCAGGCGGTTGACATAATGTTCGCCGCGGGGCCCGAAATCGCGTAGTGTGGGGGCTTGCGCTGCGCGCGGGCCGCCGGCGCGAAGAGGGGCGCCGCGGCCCGCCGCTCGTAGCTGCAGCTCGTGTGTGGAAGGAACTTGCTCCGCGTTGCGGTCGTCAACGGGTGGCGCGAGCCTGTGTCTTTTTGCCCAGCCTTCGCGCAGACCCTGGGCAAAATGACTCAGGCGGTTGACATAATGTTCGCCGCGGGGCCCGAAATCGCGTAGTGTGGGGGCTTGCGCTGCGCGCGGGCCGCCGGCGCGAAGAGGGGCGCCGCGGCCCGCCGCTCGTAGCTGCAGCTCGTGTGTGGAAGGAACTTGCTCCGCGTTGCGGTCGTCAACGGGTGGCGCGAGCCTGTGTCTTTTTGCCCAGCCTTCGCGCAGACCCTGGGCAAAATGACTCAGGCGGTTGACATAA
>ENA-UOOH01001282-UOOH01001282.1-fermentation-metagenome-genome-assembly--contig:-NODE-1282-length-24780-cov-63.639676_pt1 | contig 24780 bp, 17 predicted proteins | sample MGYA00245778_ERZ724025 | MGnify/ENA primary metagenome ERZ724025 (study PRJEB28704, sample SAMN03018313) | fermentation metagenome | biome: anthropogenic terrestrial biome; feature: soil... | reverse complement strand
CCAGTGGATTGGCTGAATTGTCGTTCAGATGATAAATGAGCACGTCTGGTTGGTGGAAGGCTTCGGAGCCGCTCTCATTTGGATTTCGCACGTCACCCCAATGGGCACGAGCCGGGAACGGGTTGAGGTTTTCACTGATAAAGTTGGCAACGAGCTGGATCTGCTGCGTGCTTGTTTTCAAGGAACGGGCAATTTCACTGAAATGATGTTGACTGAGCTTGGAAAGATAACCTTCAATCACTTCCCGTGTCATCGCGGGAACTTCCATGCTCTCTTCCAGACTTTCCACCTGGGCAAGCATTGCTTCAGCCGGATTGGCAGAACAAACACCCACAGGGTCGCAGCGTTTGAGCAGTTCAATAATTTCCTGAATTTCACTCGGCAGGCGATGATGATAACGGGCAACTTCGATAGGCGTGATCGTAAGAAAACCATCTTCATCCAGGTGATTGAGGATGTAGGCAGCAATCAAGCGATCTTCAACCTGCAGATCCGCAGCAGCCTGCTTGAGAACATAAGTCGGCAGATCGATCATTTCGGATGCGAAAGGCTCATCTGGAATTTCGCTGGTACCTGTGCCACTGCCTGTATAGAAATCTTCCCTGGGAGAGATAAAAACAATTGGATCGTCAGAGTTGTCAGAGGCAGGTTGACTGCAGATCGGGCATGGACCAGAAGGGGGAAGTATACGCTTGCACATTGGGCAGCGGCGTTCTTCGACAAGTTCGAGTGCGGGATTGTTTGCCAACTCTGAATCGATTTTTTGCTGCAACTCAGCAGCAGTCAGGCTGAGCAGTGTCATGGTCTGAGCCAGGTGAGCTGAAGTGTGAGTGGTTGTCTGCTGCCATTGATTTTGTAACATCATACCCTCGATAAGTGGGGCTGTGAAAGCGGAATCAGCCTTATTGCAAGAATTATACCAGAGGAATTTATGATCCCATGGTTAATCAATGTTTACGGGTAGGTCCAGGACCCACCCGTATATTGCTTGTTAAACTTACTTGATGTTTTCGAGATGCTAGACAGCTGCCTTGTTTTCCAGATCCAGGTTGATCCTGCCATCCAGGATCTCAACAATTCGATCAGTCTTCAGAGCAATGCGTGGGTCATGCGTAATGTGATCAGGAACATCGTCTTGAATTTTTCGTTGATATCACGCATGAGATCATAGACCTTTTCTGTCGTCTCAGAATCCAGATTGCCTGTGGGCTCGTCTGTCAGAATAATCCTGAGGTTGTTGATCAGTGCCCGGGCTGTGGAAGTTCGTTGCTACTGACCACCCGACATTTTATTGGCCGGGCTTTTTTTGACCTTATCCAGACCCATCAGGTGGATCAGTTCCAAAACGCGCTCGTGCACCTCAGCAGGGACTTTGGTGCTTTTAATTCGGTAGGGCATGATGATGTTTTCATAGGCAGTAAATTCCGGAAGTAAATAATGAAATTGAAATACAAAACCAATCGCTTCATTCCGAACTTTTGCGAGATCATCCTTATTTTGGTTAATTTCTTTTGCATAGTAATAACATAGCCCTTGAGCCCAATCCTCGCTTATAATTCAAAGAAAAAAGGAGACAACCATCCATCTGTCATGAAACAACCATCCAAAACTGTGACTAATTTAAAACCTTATTTCTTCGCCGGTCTAAAAACCGTATTTGCGGATCTTCAGGAAAAAGGCGTGGATATAATCCGCCTGGATATGGGTTCACCCGATCTTCCACCAGCCAGCTTCATTATTGACATGCTTATCGAGTCGGCAAAAAATCCCAAAAAGCATGGCTATTCCCCGGCGGGTGGTTCTCCTGGTTTTCTACAAGCCGTAAGCACTTATTACAAGCGCCGTTTTGATGTCGACATTGACCCCAAAACTGAAGCCCTTGCTCTTATCGGTTCGAAAGAGGGTCTTTTTAACCTCAACCATACACTTCTCGATCCAGGTGACATGGTATTGTTACCGGATCCTTATTATCCGGTCTACCTGGCAGGAGCACAGCTCGCTGATGCACGATATCATTTTATGCCCCTGACCAAAGATAATGACTTCTTACCTGATCTCGATGCGATCCCTGAAGAAGTAGCTAAAGAAGCCAAGATCATGTGGCTCAATTATCCCAATAACCCCACAGGTGCAATAGCAGACCTGGATTTCTTCAGACGGGCTGTAGCTTTTGCAAAAAAATACGATATTGTCATTGCCCACGACGCACCTTATTGTGACCTGTGTTTTAACGGTTATGAAGCGCCCAGCATATTGGAAGTGGAAGGTGCCAAAGATGTTGCGGTTGAGTTCAACTCGCTCTCAAAAACCTATAACATGGCTGGCTGGCGTATTGGCATGGCGGTTGGAAACAAAGAAGCCATTCGTTTACTGGCGAATTACAAAAGCCAGATCGACTCATCCATCTTCATGCCAATCCTGGATGCCGGTCAGGCTGCCCTCACCTCCGATCAATCCTGGTTGGTGGATCGCAACAAGATTTATGAAAAACGCCGCGATGTGGTTTACAAAGGTCTCAAAGAATGCGGTTTTGAAGTGGATCTCCCCCAAGCCGCCTTGTATTTGTGGGCGAAATTACCGCCAAAATTTAATGACCCTGTTAAATTCTGTGCCGATCTGCTTAATGATACCGGTGTGAGTATGACTCCTGGTGTGGTCTATGGTCCCAGCGGTAAAGACTACATCCGGATTTCGATTGTGATTCCAACAGACCGGATCGAAGAAGCGATCGGGCGTATGAAAACCTGGATCGAACAACAGTAAGCACTGGACTTACCTATAATTGACTATAGAAACTGAAGAACAAAAAGAAAAAGCAATCCTGGTGGGCGTTCGAATCGGACAAGAAGCCCACCAGGGTTTGACCCTGGATGAAAGCCTGCAGGAGCTCGAATTGCTGGCAGAAACTGCCGGGCTCGAAGTGGTGGGCTCTATCACACAGAACCTCGAAAGTCCGAATCCGCGTACCTACATTGGTAAAGGAAAGCTGGAAGATCTGAAGTTGCTCGTCGAGGAATTTGATGCAGATACTGTTCTTTTTGACGAAGAATTATCTCCCCGGCATCAGCGCGAGTTGGAAAAAGAATTCGACCGCAATGTGAAGATCCTGGACAGGACTGCATTGATCCTGGATATCTTTGCCCAGCACGCTGATACTCGTGAAGGTATGCTGCAGGTTGAATTGGCCCAATATAAGTATCGCCTGCCGCGCCTGACACGAGCCTGGACTCACCTTGCTAGGCAGACCGGTGGGGCTTCCGGGCGAAGCGGCAGTGTGGGTGGTGTTGGTCTTCGCGGTCCGGGTGAGACTCAGCTGGAAGTCGACCGGCGTGAGATCAATAAACGCATCGACAAGCTGGAAGATGAGCTGGAAAAATTGCGTCAACATCGCAATCGCTACCGCCAGCAGCGCCGCAAAACCAACATCCCTGTTGTTGCCCTGGTTGGATACACCAATGCCGGCAAATCGACACTGTTGAATGCACTCACAAATGCGGGCATTTATGTTGCTGACCAATTGTTTGCCACGCTTGATCCAACCACCAGACAATTGGAACTACCTACAGGCGAAACCGTGTTGTTGACGGATACTGTAGGTTTTATTCAAAAATTACCCACTGACCTGGTGGCAGCATTTAGGGCAACGCTTGAAGAAATCGCAGAATCTGATCTGCTTCTGCACGTGATTGATGGTTCCCATGAGAACGCTGAGAACCAAAAGCGGACCGTTTTGGAAACGCTGGAGGAAATTGGTGCTGGGGAAATACCGATTTTAACGGTTTATAACAAGGCTGATCTTTTGGATGAAGAGAGTTTGCAGGAATTGAAAAACCTGACTGATCCCTCAGCTATTTTCATCAGTGCAAAAGATGGCAATGGCTTCACAGAATTGATTGAGGCGATTGCAGCTGGGGTAGCTCAGAGTTTTCAACAGGTTACGGTTTTCCTTCCCTATGAGGAGGGTCGGTTGGTTTCGATGTTCCATGAAAAAGGGCACGTCGAGAAACTCGAGCATGAAGAAGATGGCGTTCGCATCACCGGCTCCTTGCCGAAACAATTACTTACGTTCTTTGAAGAGTATTTAGTGTAAAAAACTACATTCATCTTGTTAGTTTTGGGTCCAAGACCCAATCAAAGCTCAATACAAACACTTATCGAGGGGCTGGTCCCAAGCCAGCCCTTATATCGTAACTTTCCACAATAACAAAAAGATTCTTCGCTCTGCTCAGAAAGACAATCCTTCTGTCATCCTGAGCTTCGTTGCGAAGGGTCTGATCTTCTAACTATCAAGATTTTTAAAGGACAGTTAAAAAGAAAAAATCCGGGTTTTGCACCCGGATTTAATTTTTAAGAAAGGAAGTACAAATTAGTCTTCTTTGCTTACAGTTATAACCTCACGACCCTGATAGTATCCGCATTTTGGGCAGACACGATGGGGCAGGCGGGGTTCGCCACAGTTGGGGCAGGTCACGCTGGCGCTGGCTTTCAGATGGTCATGCGCACGTCGGCGATCGCGGCGTCCTTGGCTAACTTTTCTCTTTGGTAAAGGTGTCATCTTACACTCCTAACTTGCACTCATATTAATTAACCCGTTTAGTTTACCCATATTCACGAAAAAAAGCAAGTCGAATTTAGATTTTCTTCGGTTGTAACTATCCATATCTTTCCAGAGTCAAAATGAGATAGCGGTGTCACAATATCTTATAATAACATCAGTAATAAAAAAAGATGAAAGGTAAAAACGAACAGGGCAATGCTCAAGAAGTTAAATAACATGATCCTAATCCTGGGTGGAGGAGACGTAGCAAGTGGTGTTGCAGCTGTATTGCATAGACATGGTTGGCAAATTGTTATCTCCGAATTGCCCGAGCCACTCGTAGTGCGCAGGAAGGTTGCTTTTGCTGAAGCGGTCTGGGAAGGTGAGCAGGAGGTGGAAGGAATCCTGGCTGTACTTACAATCAGCGATGAAGAGATCAAGAACATCTTGTCAGCAGGGAAAATAGCTGTAGTTGTTGACCCCGATGCTCAGGTTGCCAAACGATTAGGTTTCGAAGTAATTGTGGACGCTCGCATGCTGAAGCGTTTTCAACCTATTCCCTGCCAGGGAAAAACTCCATTGATCGGACTGGGTCCGGGTTTTATTGCCGGCGAAAATTGCCTGGCAGCGGTTGAGACCAATCGGGGAGAAAACCTGGGGAAAATCTTGTGGCAAGGTTCGCCTGAAGCAGATACCGGAGTGCCGGCGGTTGTTGAAGGTCATGGACTTGAGCGTGTCTTGTATTCTCCTGTCGAAGGCATCATGAAGGCTCATGTTCAAATTGGTGATTTTGTCACCAAAGGACAAATTCTCGCTGAGGTTGGAGGAGCAGCGATCGTGGCTCCGTTTGATGGATTAGTGAGAGGTATGCTGCGGGATGGACTGAGCGTCGGACCGCATGTCAAAGTTGGGGATATCGATCCAAGGACAGATCCGGACCTGGCGATTAAGATTTCCGATAAGGCATTAATTACCGGTCAAAGTGTGCTGCAAATCATAGAAAGTCTATCTTAATGACAACTGATTTACTCCTTGAAGTCGAACGGTTTCTCGGAAACAGCCATGGTAAATCGATCGCCATCGTCGGTGCAGGCGGGAAGACCAGCCTGATGCGTTATCTGGCGCATCATCTCAAGGGAACAGTAGTATCGACAGCCTCTACTAAACTGGCCGCGGACGATGGAAAATTTTTTGACAGTCATTTCATCTGGGAAGAAGGGATAGAGCTTGTTCCCGAATTTTATACGTCTGCTGGCAAAATCCTGGTAACGGGCAAGTTGGTCGAGATCGCCGGTCAGGACAAACTATCGGGTTTGACAAACAAGCAATTGATCATCCTTAAGGACTATTGTGACCAGAAGCAAATACCCTTGATCATCGAGGCGGATGGGGCAAAAAGACGACCTCTGAAAGCACCAGCGACCTGGGAGCCTGTGATCCCTGAATTTACTGATCTGGTGATCGTTGTGGTCGGGCTAAAAGGTCTGATGAAGCCTTTGAACGAAGAGAATGTTTTTCGCAGCCAGATCTTTTCTCAACTGACTGGGCTGAAGATGGGTGAGGCGGTTGATTTGGAGGCAGTTTTGCGCTTTCTGAAGCACCCTGCGGGTGGGTTGAAAGGTATACCGAAATCCGCAAAGCGCATTGTCCTTTTTATTCTTGCAGGTTTATATGAAGCCGTGGACCAGAATCGAATCTCAGCAGAGTTGAGCGGGATATTTGATAGTGTGTTTTTTTGGAGCATAGCCCCGAAAGAATCTTGATCGCAAATCAAATCCCGATCTGTGTCCTCGGGCTTGTATCGGTTATGATTAAGCCTGATTAGAGTGAAATCATGCAAAAAATACGAGAAAAATATTTCAAAATATTCCAACTTGAAGGAAGCCAGGGTTACGAGAACAAAGCAGTGATGGGCGGGTTGCAAGCCATGGGTAAAACCTGGCCGTCAGAGGCGCGCGAACAAGGCGTGTCGGAAAGTCTGATCCCGGTTATAAGTTCCTTGTTCAATCATTACCCTGTGCTGGACCCTGAAAACCGCCGAAAAGCGCTGCTTGAAATTGGCGATTTGCTCGAAATACCCAATATTCAAACTCTGCCGAACTACAATCAAACCGAGATACCTGCAGCCTACGGAGCAAAACCTGCCAAACCTGATTCCGTAAGCACCAAGACCTGGACAACCTCGAAGATGCCTGAAACGGCACCTGAAACACAGGTTGTGCATTCGAAAGTTAACACACGCCTGAGGGAAATTGCCAGCAAACCGATGAGCGAGGGGGCTCACGGACTGGACGCGCCGGTCAGTGTTATTCGCGGAGTTGGTGAAAAACAAGGCGCTCACCTGGTCAAACTGGGTGTTGAAAAAATCAAAGACATGCTCTATCTCTTCCCACGCCGATATGACGATTATTCCAAGTTGAAAACGATCAACCAACTCGAATATGGGGAAGAGGTCACAATCTTGGCTCGTGTTGTAAGCGTTGATGCCTTTAAAACCAAAAAAGGCAAACGACTAGTTGAGGCGGTAGTATCTGACACGACTGGATCATTGCGTTTACTCTGGATGAATCAGGATTGGCATGTACGCTACCTGAAGAAAGATTTGTTCATCTCTGTTTCGGGAAAAATCGATTCTTATCTCGGCAGACCAGTGATCTGGTACCCTGACTATGAATCCATCGATAAACAGCAGCTGCACACCAACCGCATCGTTCCAGTCTATCCATTGACAGCCAAAATCACGCAGCGCTGGCTAAGACGCACTCAGTTCAACACAGTGCGCTATTGGGCACCCAGAGTCAGCGATTTTCTACCGGACGACATCCGCGAAGAAGCGCAATTGTTGTCTACCAAAGATGGCCTTCTGCAGATCCATTTTCCTGAGAACCAGGATACTCTCAAGGCAGCCCAGCGCCGCTTTGCCTTCGATGAACTCTTACTGCTCCAGCTGGGGGTTCTGCAGCAAAAACAGCAATGGCAGCAACTGGTTGGGCACCCATATACTGTGACGGATGAATGGGTCGCGGAACGGGTGGCAGCCTTGCCCTATGAGCTCACCAATGCCCAAAAACGATCACTGGATGAAATACGTGCTGATATTGGCAAAGACCACCCGATGAACCGCTTGCTGCAAGGCGATGTAGGCTCGGGCAAGACGATCGTGGCTGTGATGGGCATGGCGATGGTGATCGAATCCGGCGCTCAGGCTGCACTGATGGCACCGACCGGAATTTTAGCTGAGCAGCACTACCAAACCATCCAGAAGTTGTTAACTGTGGCCACAGAAGAGCACCCGGCTTTCCTCGAAAAAGGACAGGTACGCCTGCTGACTGGAGATACCGGACAAGCTGAAAGGACAGAAATATTCGAGGGGTTGAAGTCGGGATATGTGAAGCTATTGATCGGAACGCATGCCCTGATCGAGGACCCGGTCACCTTCCAGAATCTGCAAATGGTTGTGGTCGATGAACAGCATCGTTTTGGTGTTTCCCAGAGGGCGGCATTGCGCAACAAAGGTGACAACCCGCACCTGCTGGTGATGACTGCCACTCCGATTCCCCGCTCGCTGCAGTTTACCATTTTCGGCGACCTGGACGTGAGCATTATGGATGAGATGCCAGCCGGCAGATTGCCGATTACAACGATCATCGCCTACCCAACCGAGCGCGAGCGCGTTTATCAAAACGTGCGCAAACATGTGGCAGTAGGAAACCAGGCTTTCGTCATCTACCCCCTGGTGGAAGCTGGTGACAATGTTGAGGTCAAGGCAGCCGTAGATGAACAAGTCAGGTTGCAGCAAGAAGTCTTCCCTGATCTCAAGGTAGGTCTGGTCCACGGTCGTATGAAGGCAGCAGAAAAAGATGAAGTTATGCTGGCATTCCGAGACAGGCAGTACGACATTTTAGTTTCGACCTCCGTTGTTGAGGTCGGTGTAGATATCCCTAATGCGACTGTAATGGTCATCGAAGGGGCAAACCGTTTTGGCTTATCCCAACTACATCAATTCAGAGGTCGTGTTGGTCGGGGTGATGTGCAATCCTATTGTTTCCTGATCCCTGATAATGACAGCGCCGCCGAAAACCGCCGGCTGCAGGTGATGACTGAGACAAATGATGGCTTCAAGTTGGCTGAAGTCGACCTCGAACAACGCGGACCGGGCGATTTCCTTGGCACGCGGCAGGCTGGAGCGATCAATCTGAAAATGGCAAGCCTGGCAGACACTGCTCTCATCAAGCAGACCCGCGAAATTGCCACGAGATTATTGGAACAAGACCAAGAGTTAAACCTGGCAGAGAACCAGGCTCTAAAAGATGCCGTCGCAGCCTTTTGGCCACAAGCGGACGGCGCAGGAGATGTGAGTTAGCATGAGAAAAGTGATATTTCCTGGTACGTTTGATCCGATTCATTACGGACACCTGGATATTGCCAAGCGAGCCTCGCAGATGTTTGACCTGGTTGTCATAGCAGTTTATGACAAACCGATGAAGTCTTTGTTGTTCGACCCGAAAACCCGGATGTCCTTGGTTGAAGAGGCTGTTGCCGGAATTGAAGGCATCGAGGTGGTGGGTTATTCAGGATTAACCGTGGCTTTCGCCAGGGAAATTGGCGCCAAGGCGATTGTGAGAGGGCTGCGAGTTTTCTCGGATTTCGAATTTGAGTTTCGCATGGCGCTGGCTAATCGGCGTCTCGACGATGAAATTGACACGATTGCACTCATTACTGATGAGGAGAACACTTTTTTGTCTTCCTCGACTGTAAAAGAAATTGCTTCACTGGGTGGAGATGTTTCCAGCATGGTGCCGCCGCATGTCAACCGGGCTTTATTAGAACGATTTGCAGAACTTGGCACGAACGAACAGGCTTAATAAACGAATAAAATTCTTTAATGAGCAGTTATAATAACAATAATAGCTACGCTTTAAGAAATTTACGGAGGAAATGATGGACATATTGCATCTGGTTGATCGCCTGGAAGAATTGTTTAACAATAGCAAACCAATTCCTTTATCCCATAGTGTTGTCGTCGATGAAAATTCTTTCATGGATATCATTGACCAGATGAGAATTTCGATCCCGGAAGAAATTAAAAAAGCGCAGCAGATCATTGCTCAAAAAGATCGCATTCTCGCCCAAGCACAGGAAGAAGCCAACCGAACCGTCACGATTGCCCGCGAGAAAAGCGAACGTATGGTGGAGAAGTCAGATATTTACCAATCTGCGCAATCCAAGGCAGAAGATATTACCCGACAGGCGCAGCTTGATGCGGAGCAAACCCAGCATGATGCTGATCGATATGTAGCAGAGACTTTAGTTGGTTTGGAGAGAGAACTGAAACGGGTCCTCACACAGGTAGAAAACGGGATCAACGCTCTCCAGTCAAAATCAGAAGAATAAGTTTCTTCAGTTGAAAATCAAAAGCCGTGAAAACGGCTTTTTTTTACATTATAAATAGTCTGACTCTTAACAGAGGAGTCATTTGTCACATCAGCAACCGGGGTTATTCTCCATCAGTACAAAAAATCCAGGGTTGCAGAGAAAAAAAGCGGTTGGATCAGAGTCCAATCATCGATAAAGTAAGTTTATCATTCCTCATCATCGTGAAGTTCTTTTAATGGTGGACGACGAGTAGGTTTGCGTTTAACGGGGTATATGTTGTTCATATATTTCAAATCACCCACAATAGCAGCCTGGGTAACCTGGTCCATATGGTCAACAAAAATGAATTCCATTTCTTTCAAGATTGCCTGGGGAATATCCACGAGATCCTTCTCATTTTTGCTGGGCAGTATCATAGTTTTGAGACCGGAACGATGTGCCGCCAGGACCTTTTCCCTTACCCCGCCGATTTGAAGCACGCGGCCGCGTAAGGTAACTTCGCCAGTCATGGCAACCTCATGCCTGACAGGCACACACAGCACTGAAGAAATCAGCGCAGTCGCCAGGGTGATGCCGGCGCTGGGGCCATCTTTGGGGATGGAACCTTCGGGCACATGAATGTGAATATCGGTTTCCTCAAAGAAATCTTCCGGGATTTCAAAAGCCTTCTGTTTTGATTTCAAATAACTCAAGGCTGCCTGGGCAGATTCCTGCATTATGTCACCGATCTGACCGGTGATCTGCAGGTTGCCTTTACCCGAAACCACCAATACTTCGATGGGCATGATCTCGCCGCCATTTTCCGTCCATGCAAGAGCAGTAGCTACGCCAATCTCATCTTTTGATTCAGCGGATAATGGGATGATTTCGGCTGGTCCAAGGAATTCACTTACCAAGTCAGCTGTGACGATCGTTGGATATTCTTCGCCTTCCGACTTTTTGGTTGCTATTTTGCGCAGCACAGTGCCAATTTCGCGCTCAAGGTTGCGCACGCCTGCTTCGTATGTGTAACTGGCAATGATGAGTTTCAAAGCTTCGTCAGTGAACTCAATCGGATCTTCATCCAGACCGTTCTCAAGCATCTGCTCCGGGATCAGGAACTGACGGGAAATGATGATCTTGTCTTCCTCGATATAACCGGGGAACTCAATTAGTTCCATGCGATCGAGCAGGGCGGGCGGGATGGTGGCAATCGTGTTGGCTGTGGTGATGAAGAAAACCTTCGAAAGGTCGTAAGGCACTTCGAGATAATGGTCCGAAAAAGAAAAATTCTGCTCCGGATCAAGCACCTCAAGCAGTGCTGCTGACGGGTCACCGTGAAAATCGGCGCTCAACTTATCGATCTCATCCAGCATGAAGAGAGGGTTGACCACCTTGGCTTTCATCATTGTCTGCAGGATGCGCCCAGGCATGGCTCCAATGTAAGTCCGGCGATGTCCGCGGATCTCAGCCTCATCATGCACGCCACCCAATGACATCCTTACAAATTTTCGGTTCATCGCCGAGGCAATCGATTGACCCAGAGAGGTTTTCCCAGTGCCAGGAGGACCCACGAAGCACAGAATTGGCAAACGGTTCTTCTTGGGACGCAGGCTCTTTACTGCCAGGAACTCAATGATCCGGTCCTTGGCTTTCTTCAGACCATAATGGTTCTTGTCAAGCACTTCGCGCGCTTTGCAGACATCCAGATCGTCTTCAGTAGATGCTGACCAGGGTAAATCCAGCAAAGTGTGAAGGTAATTGGAGAGCATGCTGTTTTCCGGCGAGAGCGGAGGGGTTGCGCGAAGGCGATTAAGTTCTTTGACTGCTGTCTCGTAAGCTTCTTCCGGTAGTTTGGCAGTTTCCAGTTGTGTTTCCAGCTTAAGAATATCAGGGTCAGAAGATTTACCTTCGTTTAGCTCCATTTGCAGGCGGTTGATATGCTCGCGTAAGACGGTATCACGTTGATTCTTATCGAAATCTTCGTGAATTCCGCTTATGACCTGCATATCCAGTTCAAGCATGCGGATTTGGGCAACCAACTTGGCATGAGTTTTTTTCAGACGCGCCAGGTCATTGGTTTCCTGGAGCAATTCCAGGCGTTCATTCGGACTTAATACAGTATTGATACCAATAAAATCAGCAAGGATTCCTACATGATCGATCTGTCCCGCAATTGAAACTGCCTTCTCATCCACAGGGGAGGGAAGAGAAGCATATCGGGCAAAACTGGAGACTGCAGATCGCATTTGGCTCTTGACATCACTGGTACGCCTGGCAGGATGGTAGATCACTTCGACATCGGCGACATAACGCTCCGATTGTTTATGGATCTTGAGAATGCGTACGCGCCGGCGGGCTTCCATGAAAATCTCATCTGAATAAGGATCGGAGTCTTCCAGATTCAGATCAACCCCGAAAGCCATTTCCAATCCAATTTCCCACACATTTTCCAGATCTGGTTCTTCTACATTCTCATTACGCGGGTAACAAGCTACCACCGTGAAATGCTTTTCAAGAGCTTCGATCATCAAATCAGGATCACTGACATCTTCGTCCGAATTAAGCCTGGAAGCAGACCGAGGGAGTAAAGGCTCGTTATATAAGATCAGCAGGGGCGCCGTAAAGAGGGTTTCCTTCTTGTTTGAGGTACGGTTTTTAACCGTCATTGCTGATGAATACATGTGGGGTTCATCACGAGAGGGTTCCTCTTCGTAATCTGAGAAGCGTCTTCTTTCTTGCACTTTTTTCCTTTTATGCTTGCATTTGTAACCAGATGACTCTGGCTGCGGAAGCGATGAAAATGCTTCCCGTCACGAGTATACCTTTAGATTCACCGGCGAGGAAGAGTGCTTTAGAAATTGCATCTTCAGCAGGACTGACTGCGACCACAGGCACAGAATATTTTTCGACTACAGCCTTCAATTCTTCGGCTGTGGCAGCCCTGGGGTGCAGCGATTGGGTGGTGATGACCATTTCGGCACGGGGCAAAATGGCATCGAGCATATCGCCCAACCTTTTATCGGCTGATGCGCCAAAAACAAGGATGAAAGGCCAATTATGGAAGTATTCATCGACGGTTTGTGCAAGACGCTGCATTGAGTCGCCGTTATGAGCAGAGTCGATCACAATCGGTGGATTTTCACGCAGAATTTCGAACCTGGCAGGCCAGTACACATTTCTAAAGCCTGCCTGGAGAGTTTTACGAGTAGGGTGGAAGCCACTAAGCCGGATGATGTCCAGAGCGGCAACCGCTGTAGCGGCATTATCAATTTGATGAGCACCAAGCAGGGGAATGGTCAATCTTAATGGCGAATTGGTGCTTATGTTATGACCCTGGATAGCGAAGTGCCGTGATTGGATCTGAAAGGTCTGCGAACGCAAAGTATGTTTCAAAGGCTCAATGCTGTACTCTTTTTCCGTTTCAATGACCGGTGCATTTCGCGCTTTGGCAATTTTTAGGAGCGCTTCGCGGGCTTCTTGCGCTTGTGGCGCAAGAACCACTGGGCGACCAGGTTTGATGATTCCGCCTTTTTCAGTTGCAATCTCAGTCAGGGTATTTCCCAGTACTGAGGTGTGGTCGTAAGAAATCGAGGTGATCACCGATACCAGAGGGTCAACTACATTCGTGGCATCCAGGCGCCCACCCAAACCGACTTCAAGCACGGCAATATCGATATCTTCCTGGGCAAAATACAAAAAAGCCATGGCAGTTGTGAGTTCGAATGTTGTGGTTTCGGGTACGAGTTCGGTCAGGGGTCGCATTTGATCGGCAAGTTCAATCACGCGTTTTTCGCTGATCATTTCGCCATTGATGACGATGCGTTCACGGAAATCTTCCAAATGTGGCGAAGTATAAAGCCCTACCTTATAGCCGGTTGCCCGTAGTGCTGACGCGATCAGAGAAGCGGTTGATCCCTTTCCTTTTGTACCGGCAACATGAACTGAAGGAAACTTTTGCTGGGGGTTATCCAGCAATTCCATCAGCTTATTCATACGGTCGAGTTTGAAGAAACGATGTTTATCGTCGACATGTCGTTTCATGCTGAAATCGACCCAACTATAGATCCAATCAAGTGTCTTCTGGTAGCGTTCTTCTACAGGTGGTTGCATCATTTGCCTATTCATTTACTGGGGTAATATCCTCGATCAACACGTATCCAATGATTGCGTAATCTCCAGAAGTATATTCAATCAACACACATTCACGGTTAAATTCGTCAAAACGGCGCTCCGGCATGGAAACCAATTGCACGGTCATTCCTTCCCGCAGACGTCCAGGTGAGCTATAGGAACCGTAGCAGCCGGTCCTGACCCAAACATCTCGAAGAGCACGGACGAACATGACCGGTGTGGGTGTGACTGTAGTGGTAGGTGTGGGTGAATAGTCGGGTGTAGGTGTCACGGTGATCGTCGGGGTTAATGTCATTGTCGGGGTGAGCGTGATCGTCGGTGTCATGGTCACGGTTGGAGTGCGTGCAAGGTTGCGCTCATAAGCTGCATCAGAAATTTTCCTGGCTCCCAGGCTGATGCCCATGATAAGCAGCACCAAGATCACCACAGTACCGATTCCAGTCACCAGGTATGTCGGCAGAAAACCACGCTTGAGCTCAAGAATACGGGGATCCTGGGGGAAGCGTTTACGAGCTTTCGAACTGATGCGGATGGCATCGAGTGCGAAATACTTATTTCCATTCTCAAGTGCTGCTTCAGCCCTCTTGATGGCATCCTCATTCGTACTGATCTCAGTTTCGAGTGCACTTATCTCATTTTCAAGCGAGAGACTCTCCGAATCGTAAGCATCCAATTGCCTGAGATAATCAAGATTTTCACGAGAACCGGTGACCTTTTCGCGAGCCAGTGCAACCGTGGGTGCATTCGCAGCCTCTGCTTTAAATCGCCTGGTGTTATCCAGAAGAGACTGAATTGTGGCAGGGACAAGCTGATCGAGGCGGTTGCGTAAACGCCCCAATTGCGGGATTTCGCCGTATTTCATACGGATTTTTTCGAGTTTGCTTTTGGCATCCGCCAGCCTGGCAGGCGGAATCTTGCCACTCAGACTGACCAGATCACTTACCTCGTTGATCATGGCTATATCCGTGCGCACCTCGGCAGCTTTGTCGATGTATTCAGGGATTGCCACAGCACTTGCGGCTGTCTGGATCTTGCCCAGTGCAGTTACCAATTCACCTTGTGTGAGCAGATTGAGCCCTTCGTGGTAAACATCGTATGCCTGCATCTGGTTTTCAAGGTCGTGGCGCAGTTCCTCACCCTCACGCCAGCGTTTGATACCAGCATCTTCAAGGTGATCAAAGGCTTCGTCAAGATATTTAAGCGCCACCTGGTAACGGAAAACGCGGGCAGCGCTTTGCGCCTTACCATAGGCTTTGCCGGCTTCAGGGGGCAGGGCGACCGAAGGGATGTTGCCGGAACGCAGGTAATCTTCTGCTTCGCTGTGGTGTTCCTGCGCTCGTGTCCAGCCCGGTTCCATCTGGATCACTTTTTCGTAAAGCGGAATTGCCGCCTGGTAATTACCTTTATAAAAAGCCTCTTCAGCTTCATCCATCATCTTTTCCGCTTCCGGATCGTGTGTGGATTGGAAGAAGCGTTTGAGTGGATCGCTATCGATACCGTTCGCATCAGCATCGCCTAAGTTAGTGCGAGTGATCGGTGTTGATTCCGAGAAATCTCCCAGCACTGGTTTGGATGCTGCCTCCTGCTCACCAGCTGGTGTTTCGGGGCGTGTTGCTGAGGGCTGACTGAATGAAGGCGATTCGGGTTCGAACTCTGCTTTTTCAGCGGAAGGAATATTTGTTGATTGAGGTGTTTCTTGACGTTGAGAAGCTATGCTGGCAGGTCCGGCAGCACGGCGGCTGCGTTCGCGGCGTAATTCGCGCAAAAGGCGATTGGCTTCTTCGAGCTCGTCGATGCCTACATCATCCGCAATGCGGTTGGTTGCCAAAGCTTCCAGATAGGTTGATAGACCGCTTTCAGCCTGGCTGAGCTCCTCATCTGTGGGGTCCTTGCTGGACAGCACTTTCATTGCCTGTTCAATTAATGAACTAACCATTTAATGTCCTTTCAAAAGGGAAGCGGACTTAGAGCCGTTTGCGTTGCAGAGCCTGCAGGGCAGCTTTCATCTCCGAGGGATTTTTATAGTAACCGTCAAGAGCTTTTTCGAGGAAATGGATTTCCTGGTCATTCAAACGATTTTGAACATCGAATGAGTAACTGGCTTTGAAGTGAGTCGGAGAGTTGGCGATGTCTTCCGGTCGGTTGGGTCCAACCGCAACCGAACCAGGGGCCTGCCGTCCCGTAAAGATATGATGCAGGGCGCGGGAACTGAACTGAACCATATCTGCTTGCTGAACTTCTGGCGAGAAATTGTTAGGCTGCCAGTGACCGATATTCCAATCAATGATGACCACCTTTTGACGGAATTCGTTCCAATAATAGTGCAGCAATTTATGATCAAGAAAAGTAGCGCCCTGGCCATGGGCTTCTTCAAGTAATGTACAGATTTGAACAGCGATGTCCAGCACCTGTTTCATGCTCAGGTTGCGGACGAAATTACCGCGGGTATAACCAGCATCACAGAGCAAGTAAAGGTTATCTTCCCATCGGCGTTCCAGGATCAGGAAAGGCAGCCAGCCATCCTGAATACGCTCTTCAATTTGGGCGAGCACGTCTTCAATCTCGTCCACTTCGTATACATCCATATCACCTTTGATATTTACACCCTCACCTTGCTTTTCCATCTGCTTGGTCAGTGGGGCGATCTCGGACGGCCAGGTTGTGTTTGGGTCTGTTTTCAGAAAACCTGCCTGCAACATGGGCGTTAAATTACCCAGTCCGCGCAGGTTCGCCAGGATGTTGTATTCTTCGATGAAAAGCGGCTTGGCATAAGAAATTTTGTCATGCCGCATAACTTTAAAAGCAGGGTCACGGCTGAAGGGTGTTTTCCCTGAGATATGTTTGTAAAGGAAGACACGTGCACTTGAGCCGCCCGCTTCCGGGATGGCAAAATCGTGCTGACCCGCGGTCAGCCAGGTGTCTAAAGGTTCGGCTAAATAAAAGCCAGATTGAGAGTCAAGTTTGATTTGTTGCATATTTTTTCGTAAAGTCCAGCTATTTTACCATCGATGCGCAGCCGGCTGTTCAAAGTAGCCTGCATCTCGTCGAACCAGTTCGTCAAACCAGGGCAGGAGCGGGTGTATGCCTTCAATTTCCTGGATACCCTGGCGAATTTTGGTACTGTCTGCCACGGAGAGCAGATCCAGGTATTGGCGTTGCCATCGTTTGAAGACAGGATTGGCTTTGTGGTCAGGATTGATGGTTTCGTCGAGTTTGATCAAAAGAAACATCAGGTCACCTGCTGCGTTACTGGCAAGACGTGTTCGTGCCATTTCGAGCTGGTTGATAACCTCGAAGTTGCGCTGCAGCTCCCGTAAAGAGCGGTAGAGAGTAAGCAAAACCTGGTTGATCTCGCTTAAAACGCCCTGCTGGTTTTGTGCAAGCCAGGTCAGAACAGCCGAATCTGAGCGTGACAACTTTTGCCAGGCGTCGAAAAAGTCTTTTTGAGCAGCATCACTCTGGTAAATGAGCTCGTTAAGCAATTCGGGATACAAGCCCTGGTGTTCGATTTTGTGCCATTCACATATGAAGGTGTAGAGATGAGCCTGGGCATCTGACAGCTCGGGTATCGTAGGCTTGAGAATCTCTTTATATCGGGTCGATTTCCACTTGCGCTGCTTGAGGTCAGTGATGATGGGTAATATTTCATTAACCCAGATGAAGGTTGCTTTTTTCAGATCATCCAGGATTACCCATCCAGGTTCAAAGCCGTCGGTCATGGAATTCAGTGAAGACCACTCTCCTGACTCCGCTGCTTTTTTCCATTCATTAACCTCAGTGAGCACTTTCAGAGCCAGTTTCACCTGGTCCGTATCCTCGGCTGGAAAATTTTTCAGATCTGGAGAATACGGTTCGCGGGGAATGCCTGAAAAAATGAATTGGAATTCCTCATCGAGTTCCTTGTAAGAGCCATAAGAGGAAGGTAAATATTGGCGCAGGCTCAGCAACTGTTCTGCGCTTGACTGCAGGAGATGGAGATTTTCGTGAAAAGTGCTTAACTCAATCTTTTGCTCATCAGTCAGCATGGTTTGAGCTAATTGAACGTAAGGCACGTCCAGCTTCAGGTTCGGCTGGAAGACCCACTGCGTGGGCCAGTTTTGCTTCCGACCAAGATCCTGCAAGTTTTCAAGATTGTTTGCCCGGCTCATCTCCCGCAGTGCTGTGTCGTAATTAACCAGCCAATCGGCAGCCCCCAGATGCTTGTGCAGATCTTCAGATTGGGCTAAAAGTGCCGATGCGAAAGTGTTAACCGTTTGATCTGCCTCAGGTCCATCTTCAAAATCAGCCAGGTTAGCTTTCATGCGAGAGAATGAGTCTGCAAGCGGTAAGAGGTAATCTAATGTGGGCTCGATCGTATAGAGTTTCTTGGTGGATTTAAGACAGCCTTCAATGTCTGCAGAGTTCCAGCATTGATAAATCTCACGCATGCTCGCCAGTGCTTTTTGGAGCCGGTCAGAGAACCCATCAGGTAGTCTCAGCCTCATCACAGTGGCTTCGCTGATGATCTGACGCAAGTTAAACAGCTGGTTGCCAAGTGCCTCACCCGGAGATAATGTGGACCAGTGAGATACGATCACCTGCAATCTCTTGTGGAGAGAGATCAGGCGGTCGCCCAATTCCGATTCAAGGGAAGCGTTATTTTTGAGATAAGTGAGTTGCTCTTCCAATTGGGAAAGGAATTTCAGCATGTCGGCATAAACTGTGGTCACAGAGCTTGAGTCGAAAAACAGGTCGCGCATGGCATAAACCACAGAAGCGAGTTCTCTGGTCGAATAGTCACGCCCAATCAAGTTTCTGGCTTTCCAAATCGCCTCTGCCCAATCGCAAGCGAAAACAAATTTGAGCAACTCGCTGAGCTCGTCTGATGGGATTTCTTTTTTCAACTTAAGCAAGTAACTTGCCAGCTTCCACTGGATTGATAGAGTCTCTTTCAAGGAAGTTTCAACTACATTGAGCATTCGATCAACCTGGCCGAAATCTCTTTCAGCCAGAAGCCTGATCAGCAAAATCTCGGAAGCTGCCCGTAGGCGGGAGAGATCCGAGATAATGCCAAACTTTCGCAGCTCCTCGTTTAACTCCAGGGCTTGCCTGAGGGCGTCAATGTTGGTCAACGAGTTTGTGAACCGTTCAAAGAACAGTTCGTACTCGATCGCTCGCATGGTCAGGTAATTTTCGTAGTACTCAACGCGCATACGCAGCTGCGGGATTTCATTAAGCGTGATTTCTGAAGAGTGCAAAGGCCAGTCCAGATCGTCGATAACGTTCGAAGAAGCCTGGTTAAGCAAATTGAACCCCTCTTCGAACATTTGCGTGTAGTCTTGCCAGACCGGACTGTTTTCAAGGTCCGGCTGGGGTTGGAAAAAGATGCCGTTACCCCAGTCGATGAAACTCATGGTGGTTGTTATCGGGTTCCAGAAGATGTGGTCCATCTTGATGTCATTCCAGACAACGCCTTTTGAATGCGCTATTTCCAGCAGGAGCAATAGGCTGGAAAGCACTTTCAAAACTACATTTTGCGGGATCGGCTGTCCTGTGGTGAGACGATCTGCCAGAAGCGAGGAAATCGATTTGCCTTTAATTTCTTCACTGACCATGAAAAGGTTTGCGGTGTTGGAGGTACCTTCAATGCTGCGGTCGAGCAGCAGCGGAGTGTGGATCGTGACTTCGTTTTTTGAAAAATTGATGCCATCCAGGGCTGCCAAAATCTTGCCTTCCGTCTCTATTTGACCTGCCTGGCGCACAATGGTGCCTCCAGAAACATTTTGCACTGGGCGTTTCATCACGCCTTGTAGGTTTCCAGGTTGGGAGACGACCCGCAGAACTTCGCCAGCGTCACCGCTGCCGATCAATTCCTGGATTTCCCAAATCCGTTCCCGTCCGTGTACTGTTTTTGCCATGAGCTAGATTATACGATGGATGCACAATTGTCGTTTCGAAGGAGATCAGGATCGTGGAATTGACCCTTTGGTTTGCTGTTGTTGACGTATTCGAAAGGAGGAAATTAAAATGCCCCCGGAGAGATTCGAACTCCCAACCATCTGATTCGAAGTCAGGTACTCTATCCATTGAGCTACGAGGGCAGGCAGGCAAGTATTATACCTGAAATGCTCTGTTTATCAATAAATAAAGGCTAACCTACCAACCAAAGGCCAGGCCGCGTTTGCCCAGAATTTGGTCATCGAAGATCACTTCAGCAGGTTTCTGAGCCAATCCGGCACAAACCAGCAGCGGAAGCAAATGTTCTTCACGGGGGTGACAATAGCGGGCGGAGGGAGCCTCCTCCCAGTTGGGTAGGGCGTTGCGTGTAGCCGTATAAGTGGAATGGGTGTTCGCTTCGATCAGCCAGTCCTGGAAGACATCATTGGCAGGGTCGGGCTTGCCATTTGGACGCCATGAAAATGCGCTCATATTGTGGAAAGAGAATCCTGAGCCGATGATCAATATGTTTTCATTCAGCAAAGGGCGCAGCGCTTCACCTAACTGTAGATGATGTTCCGGGTCCAGACCTCGGATCAAAGAAAGCTGCAGGGTGGGGATGTCTGCCTGTGGGTACATCATCAGAAGAGGAATGAAGTGACCGTGGTCGTAACCCCGGGTAGGGTTTATTTGGGAAGGAATCCCTGCATCCTCAAGCATTTGAGCGATTTGGGCAGCCTTATCAGGAGCACCTGGGGCGGGATAGTTGACCTCATAAGTCTCGGGGGGAAAGCCGTAGTAGTCATAGAACATGGGTGGGTTCGGAGAGCCGAGCAGGGTCGGCACTCTTTCTTCCCAGTGGGCACTGATCACCAGGATAAGTTCCGGGCGTTCAATCTGCTCAGGTAGAACCTTCATAAATTCGATCATGGCTTTGTGAGCTGGATCGCCCATCAAGGGCAGCGGACCACCCCCGTGGCTGAAGTAGACGATGCGTTTTTTATTTGTGTTCATGGCTGCCTTTCTGATCAGGTTAATTGTAAGTTATTACCGAGGTGTACTGGTGTCGTGGATAAGCCCATGAGTTTGCATAAACTGTTACTGAAAAGAAGGATGAAAAAATCAAAGGCAGAATGCCACGATTTCTTGCCAAACCAAGAGAAGTCATAATATCAAGTCATATGGCAATAGATCACGCAGTGACCGTGGTTTGGGACTTTACCTGAGAGGCTGCTTGGGGGTTGTCGGAGAAAAAAATTATTCCAATTTCAATTCAGATGGCTTGAACTTGAGATAAATTTTCGCAGTCAGATGTCCGACGACAATGCCGCCAATTATAGCGACCAAAATCCATTCCCCAACTCCGCCTAAAACATCGCCCAAAAGATGATTTTTAATATTATCCCAAAAGTAAGGGTCTGCCCGGTTGGAGATATGCATTTCGGGTCGGCTGGGTTCCCCGATGAATACAAGTTTGAAAGTCATGTAAAGGTAATAGGAGATGACGGCTACCATCCAGGAAACCATACTGGCGAGTGCAGCTTTCCAGGGAGAACCAGTGACCTTAACCTCATTAATTGCCACTGGCACGGCTAAAAATAGCCACACAACCAATATCACGAAGATGAGCAGGAGATTGTTTTTAATCGATTGGACAGGCCTTTGATAATAGAAGTCGAAAATGCCAAACAAAATCCCAAAGAATATGTAATATAGCCACCGGTTTTTGTTCATAAATTGAATCTCTCGTTTGTTATACCATAAACATTACTAAGAATATTTATCGGTGCATAGCGATTGCGAAGATTCCATCGGAGTGGTTTTGCTAGTCCAGAGTAGTCAGAATTAATCATTCCACCTTACGAGTTTTATAGGTAAAAGAATTACTGTAAATTCATGATAATATTTTAAAATTATCAGAAAGCAAAGGAAAAAAATATGGCAGACAAGATTGTGCTTGCTTTGGGCGGCGGTGGTGTAAAAGGGATTGCACATTTGGGGGCGGTTGAGTGCCTGCTCGAAAACCACTATCAAATTGAAGGCATTTCCGGAACTAGCGCCGGTGGCATGTTTGGCGCGACATTGGCTGCCCAGGTGCCTCCCAGGGAAGTTTTACAGGTTTGTATCGATTTTATGAAATCTTTCGATTTTCGTCGCACAGCGAATGACTCTGCTTCATTCGCAGGAACCAGAGGGCTGGAGAACGCCCTGGCACCTTTCCTTGAAGGTAAGAGCATTCAAGACCTGCCAATTAAATTTTGTGTGACTGCAGCGAGCCTGAAGACAGGCGAGGAAGTGGTGATCAGCGACGGAGACGTCATGGCTGCTGTGCTTGCAACTATTGCCATCCCCGGGATTTTCCCAGCCAGAGGGGAAGATGTGCTGGTTGATGGAGGAGTTTTAGATCCAGTACCGATCTGGCCGGCAAGGGCTCTGAACCCTTCTTTGCCGATTGTCGCAGTCACTTTACACACGAGACCCGCTGATTACAATCCGGAGCAGACGGAAGAATCCAAGACAGGTCCGATTACCGAAGCAATCAAGGATCGATTAAGCAAGACGAGGATTGCCGAATCGTTGGATATTATGAATAGAGGTATTTCGCTTGGGTCTGATCGGTTGACTGACTTGAGTATCGAGGAAGCGAAACCGGATGTGCTGGTCAGACCATTAGTGGGTCAATATCTTACGCTTCAAAAAGTGGATCCGAATGAGTTGTTTGATGAAGGTTATCGGGCTATGGAAGCTGCTTTGCCTGATCTGGCAGATTCCTTGTCATGGATTAATAGCATCAAAAGAATCACAAAATACGTTAAAGCAGACTTGAACGACAAATAAGATTGAAATCCATCTCTTCTTGCGTTCTACAAGAAAACAATTTCAGATCGACGAAAATTTCATATCCGAAAGCTCTGGTAAGCCGAACTTCTTCATAAAATCTTGTGGATGGCCAATCCCAGCACGATAATCCGGCTTACTGCAAATTGTAGTAGTTGTAAACTGATGCCGAGAGGTTGGCGAAGAGCAGATTGGCCTGGTCGAAAATGACCTGCACTGGCTGGTAGACAAAAATAGACAAAATATAGTTACCACCGGGTGTGTAAACAATTGCAGCATCACCCATGGTATGCACGAAACCGTCCTGAACTTCATTTGCCCAGCCGTGTTTGTGCGCGACAACTGTGCCGGCAGGAACACCAGCCTCTATCAGGTGCCCAATTTTGTTCTTGCCCAAATAATCCACCATCATCAGGCATTCTTCCTGCGTGATTGCCCCATTCAATGCCAGTGGAATTGCGCCGCCATAATCCTGGGCGCAGAAATAAATTTCCTCAAGTAACATCCCCATATCCAACGGTGTGGTCTGCCCATAACGATCAGGGTCGGTGAGGTAATCAGTACGGCTATTGGCTGGTGTAATCACTTCCTGCAGCAGGGGCGAGCCCAGGCTAAAAAAGCCAGCCCAAAAAGTGTTCTCAAGCCCTAAAGTGCGCATGTCTTCAGTTATCCTGATTGGTGCCAGGTTTGGTTCAATCACTTTTTTTGCGACTGCATCCGTCGATTCATTGCTGGATTGCTCGACCATGTCTTCAATTTGTGCCAGTACCTCGGGGTCATAAGGGCTTTCGAGATTCTTGAAGAGTGTGATCAGGGCGGGGATTTTGATCGTGCTCCAGGAAGAAAAGGCAATATCCGTGGGGATGTCTTCATCGCCAATACGACTGTGGGTGAAGTGGATCACCAACCCATTTTGCAGATCTTTAAAATAAAACTCAACCATACCGTCAAAACTTGCTTCATCAATGACATCTTTGAGCATTATTTCAAGAATGTCAAATGAGGGTCTTTTTGGTCGGGTTTCGACCACCTCGATATTAATTGTGCGGCGTGTGCTGGATGCAAGCGCGTCTTTAATTCGTTGCACAGTGATTGGATAATCAATCGATGTGCCGGTTGCACCCGGGTAAAATCCACTTTCGCCTGGAATTGGCATGGGTGGGGTGGCTGGAATATCATAGCGAATGCTGATCTCATTTTCCAGGTATGCCTGGATGCGACCTTCGTCGTAATGAGCTTGCAGAGGAATCTCGGTAGTGGTCATGGGACGGTTCCAGAGGAAATTCCAAAAACCAGTCCAAAAAGGTTCACCGGTTCGCTGCTTGTCAGCGGCTGCAAGCATATTGTTGATTTGCAGTTCAAACCCCAGCGTGGCAGGGCGAACCTGGATGCTGGCATCGGCATAATTCAACTCGATCGGTGCCATATAAACCTGGACCAGGCGTTGAGACGCTTCTTCAAATTGAAGACCGGCAATCGGGATGCCGGCAATGGTCATGCCAGTAGGAAAGGTAGCACGGATTTGGGCATAACGAATTAACTGCAGAATTGTCAGAAAGCTCGCAAAAACTATCAAACCAAGTGCTGCCCAGCGAATTAGAGAACCTTTTTTACGCATAGGGCTATTATAATGGTTTCGAGACAGCCAGTTTTACTGCTTTTTTCCTTGACTGGCGCTAATCAATTCGAAATAAAAGTTTTCCATTTCCGGAGGCAATGCTTGAAAAACGTCATACTCCGACAATCTTTCTTCATAAGCCAGGAAATGCGCTCCAGACTCTGCTACAGCTTCTTGTAAGTACAAGCTGCAATGACCGGTGTCTTCACTGAATTCATAGGTATGAACAAAGCCGATGATGGGTTCCGGGAAATAGCTAAGATCCAGTGTCATGGCAGTTCGATTTTCGACCCGAATCCGCAGAATATTTTGTCCTTCCAATATAATTTCTTCGTGGTCAACCTTGAACAATCCATATTCCTTAAAGTGGTCAGCAACATTT
>ENA-UOOH01001280-UOOH01001280.1-fermentation-metagenome-genome-assembly--contig:-NODE-1280-length-24820-cov-7.625278_pt1 | contig 24820 bp, 21 predicted proteins | sample MGYA00245778_ERZ724025 | MGnify/ENA primary metagenome ERZ724025 (study PRJEB28704, sample SAMN03018313) | fermentation metagenome | biome: anthropogenic terrestrial biome; feature: soil; material... | reverse complement strand
CGCAGGTACCAGAAACTGCCTGAAGCTGAGGCCGCAAACCGTGTTGGCGTCTTCCTCGCGCAATCTCCGCGATACAGCAGTTCCTGTTCGAGAGGAGCACCATACGAGCCCTCTGCGATGCCTAGCAGGCGCATCGCGCAAAGACTTGTTGAGAGCTACTTAGTCCATCTGAGCGCCTATTCCTTCCGATAAAATCTGCGCTTCTTTTTTCCCGCCCACTATCCCGTCTAGGAATGTTCACTAGCCTTTCCAATTGCTATTGCCTACAAAACTTACACGCACCCCGCGGGGTGCATCCGCGGGGTGCTGCTCGCAGGTAGGTAGTATGGGAGCCGAGTCAAACGCTCATGTGATACGCGGGGCGAGGTGAGGGGTCCTCGCCGTTTGGGTGTGTCTTGTCGGTGGTTACAGTCGACTGTCGGTGGGCGCAGGGAGTTCAGTTCTTTCCTCCCAGCTCGCGCCATTGCCGCTGCAATTCGTCCTGTCTGCCGAACTCTTCGTCCCATTCCCGAATGCTGCGTTCTGCGGCCTCTATCTCGCGCTGCGCAACCTCGTGGTCATGGTCGACCTGCATGTTGATGAACTCGTCGAAGGAAGTGCGTATCCCTTCCGTCATCTCGCGCTTGATGCACTTGTATTCTACAGGGTAATCAACGCGCATCTTTGCATACATCATTCCGCCTGCCCAGCCCGGAGACTGGCCGCGAATGCTCAGTTCCACACTGCCCTCCAGGTGCATCAGTATTCCGATGTAGCTCCGGTCCGCCCATTTGGTCTCTTTCAAGCGGTCACGGACGAACTGCGTCTTGATATCGCTTAGGTCCCTCGCCAATTCACACACCCCCTTTCCGGCGATGGTTCGGCTTCCCAAGTTGGATAGTACTCCATATGCGCGGTCTCTCCTCTCAAACATGCTGATCATGTTCACAAAAGCCCCCCGAACCTGAAACCCGCTTTTCGAAACCTGCTTACCCTCTGCACTATCTTCGGTCGCGAAGGCATTTCGAGAAGGTGAAACAATGGCCGCGGATAATGGATTGTGTTGGGCGACGGCTGTCGCGAAACACTGCACATAGGAGGCGAGGTGCGACACTGTGGTGGAAGGGATAGGCCGTAGCAGAAGACGTGGGCTGGTGATGCTCGCCGCCGAGCGCTAGCGGGATCCCAAGGCAATAGAGAAACTGGCGGCAGATGGGACTGACTTCAACCTCAGCGGCGATGAAGGCTATTCGCCCCTGGACTTCGCGGTGACGCACAACCCCAATCCCGAGGCAATCAGGGCAATCGTGAAAGCAGCGCTGGGTCCAAACCCGCGAGACGAGGACATCGAGATATACGCGTTGACGGCGGCAACGTTCAACCCGAGCCCTAAGGTTCTGGCCGTGCTTCTGGAATCGGGTTTCGACCCGGACCGCGGAGAATGGACTCTGGACGACCTGTTGCTGGCCGCAGCTGGCGAAAACACGAACCCTGAGATCATCAAGATGCTCATCAGCCGTGGCGCTGACATCGACTCAAGAAACGACGACGGCATGACGCCCCTCATGAAGGCAGCAATGCGTAACCGAAATCCCCAGGTCATCCTGACCCTTCTTGAGGTCGGGGCCGATCCGAGCCGGAGGTCCCACGACGACATGAGCGCGTTCGACTATATGAAGCTGTTCAACGGCAACATGGAGCGATGGGACAATAGAGTGTGGCAGATGGTGAAGAGGGCGTGTTCGTGAGGGCAGGTCCATACGGCTCGTTGACGGCATTGGCTCTGAGGTAGAGGGCGTGACGGTATCGCTGGTCGGCGGACGCGCTCAGGGGTATCTTCAGGATTGCCGGAGTCCCTAGTGGCGACTGCTTTGGGGCCAGTAGAGGGAACAGAGCTGCATTCGCGAAATACCGCTACAGTGTCTGCTCTGTCTATTGCAGCCAGAGTGGGCACTGGAATTTGCGCATCTTCGAAGCCAGGAGCCAGGAGGTCACACATGGCTATCGCGGTACCTCAAAAGCCAGCTCTAGGTGAGACCCGTGTTTGTCGGATCGGACATGAGGATAAGGGGGCTTGCATTCGTCACGAATCTCGCTCTTGTCGTCTACTGCCTCCCCGAGCACGTGATGAAAGAGGTTGGCGTAGATGGATCTGTCTGTGAGCTGTTCCTCGATTCCGACCAGGTCGCCCTGACCAAGGCCAGGTTACCCAACGGCGCCGAGGCAAGCCACATCGAAAACGCCTTACCTTTCCACTACCGTATCCTCGACAAAAGCGGATTGCGATACGCGTGAGATCCCACGTGATACTTATGTGTCGAAGGAGCGGTACGTGAGACTGAAGCAGAACCTTGACCACCCGGCTTTATCGGGTGAATTGGCTAACCACGCGATCCTCCCAGACAGCCCTCGGGCAAGTGCGATGACACCCAAGGAGGTTCGGCGTGAGGTGTTCGAGATCGTGAAGAGGTGGATCGCCGGCAAGGCTGGCGCATCGACTGAGAACTGACGGAATCCTGTCAGGTTTGCATTGACGCAGGCTGGTCGGCTTCGCTAGAATGAAAGCATAGGAGGTGGCCGAGGTGGGCGATGTCGACTTTGATGCTCTCTCCCGCGCGTGGCGCGAAAGGGCGGTCGAGCAGCATCGGGAAGCCGATCTGCTTCGGCAGGATGCGTTCGAGAAGGCAGAGCGAGCTGCGTCCTTCATCAAGAGCGACTACGGCGCCGATAAGGTGTATCTCTACGGCTCGCTCGCCTGGAGCCGATCCTTCGGGCCCCACTCAGACATCGACCTTCTCGTGGAGGGGTTTGGGCGTCCAAACGCGTACTGGCACATGCTGTCTGAGCTGTGGGGGGTGACCTCCCCGTTCCCGCCCAGTGTGGTTCTGGCCGAGGACGCGCAGGCCAGCCTGCTCGCGAAAGTCCGAGAGAAGGGAGTCGAGTTGCCGTGACTCAGGGAGACTATGAGGTCCTCCAAACTGCATGACTTCTACAATGCAGCAGAGAGTATCTTCGAGGTGATCGCGCGCGACATCGATGGTTCGCTGCCCACTCACGCGGATTGGCATCGATCTCTCCTAACGCAGATGTCGCTGCCGCTTAACACGAGGAGACCTCGCGTGCTGAGGAAAGAGACCATCGTTGCCTTGGACGAGTTCCGCGCCTTTCGGCACGTTTTTCGGAACGTCTACGGGTTCGCCCTGGATCCTGAACGTCTTCATCTGCTGCTTCGAAGATTCCCTCAGGCTGCAGACATGCTGGCCAAGGATCTTGACGAATTCGCGGACGTAATGAGGCAGGTCGTGCCCAGTGATTGAGTGCGCTCGCCCCTTCGGATGGGGGCACTTGATCGGGTGAACGTTGCTCACCCATTGTTCAAGCTGTTGGACTGCTTACGAACACCTCGCAGATTCTTCTCCACTTGCCTCGGTGTTCGCTGTGTCCGCTTCGTTCGCTCTATTCGCCCCCGCCATGAGCAACCCCAACTCCTCCAGTGATACGCTGCCGGCTTCTGCTACGGCCACTATCCGGCCTTCGTAGATCACGGCGATTCGGTCCGAGAGGTTCAGGATTTCGTCAAGTTCCTCGGAGATGAGGAGGATGCCCCCGCCTGAGTGGCGCACGTCCAGGAGGCGGCGGTGGACGTATTCGGTGGCTGCGATGTCGAGGCCGCGGGTGGGGTAGCACGCCAGCAGAACCGCGGGATTCCTGGTGATGTCGCGGGCCAGGATCACCTTCTGGATGTTGCCGCCCGATAGGCTGCCCGCGCGCGTCTCCACGCTCGGGGTTCTGATGTCGAAGGCCTCGACGGTCTTGGTCGACCAGTCGCGAACTAGATCGTTCTGCAGGAAAATCCCGCGGGCGAACGGCGGCCTGTGGTGGTCTTTGAGAATCAAGTTCTCTTCTACCGAGAACAACTGCACGATTCCGAAAGTGAGCCTGTCTTCGGGCACGTAGCCCAGGCCGGCATCGATCATCGCCGCGGGCGAAGCGCCTGTGAGGTTCTTGCCGCGCAGGCGCACGTTGCCACGGCTCACCCGGCGCAGGCCCGACATGACCTCGGCGAGTTCCCTCTGGCCGTTGCCAGACACTCCGGCAAGCCCCAGGATTTCGCCTTCCCGCACCGTGAGCGATAGGCCTTTCAGCGCGGGCAAATCGTTGTCGGCATTTGCCCATACTTGATCCAGTTCGAGCACGGCCTTCCCGCATGAGGCCTCCCCCGTTCGCTTGGCCGCTTCGATCTTGCGCCCTACCATCATTGTGGCCAACGATTCCGGACTGGCCTCGGAGGTCGGCACGGTTCCAACCACAGCTCCCGCGCGAAGCACCGTCACGCGGTCGCTCACCGCCATGACTTCGTTCATCTTGTGGCTTATGAACACCAGTGACTTCCCAGCCTGGGCCATGCCGCGGAGCACGGCGATGAGCTCGCTGGCCTCCTGCGGAGTGAGCACTGCAGTGGGCTCGTCGAGGATCAACAGCTCTGCGCCGCGGTAGAGCGCCTTGATGATCTCCACGCGCTGTTGCTCTCCCACCGCCAGCTGCCACACGGGTGCATCGGGCTTGACTCTGAAACCGTACTCGTCGCCGAGAGCCGCTATACGCTGCGATGCTGTATCCAGGTCGAGAAGGGGACCCCGGCCGGAGGGTAGGCCCAGCACGACGTTTTCGGCTACGGTGAGGCTGGGGACCAACATGAAGTGCTGGTGCACCATGCCGATACCCAGGGCGATGGCGTTGCGCGGGGAGTTGATGATCACGGGCTCCCCGTTGACCAGAATCTGCCCTGCGTCCGGTCGGTACAGACCGTAGAGCACTTTCATCAGTGTGGTCTTGCCCGCGCCGTTCTCGCCCAAGAGCGCCAGGACTTCTCCGGAGTTGATGTCGAGGTCAACGCAGTCGTTGGCCCGGACCCCGGGGAAGGTTTTCGTTATCTGGCGCATCTTCACTTGTCGTATTCGGAGCCCCGATCCCGATTCCATGGACTATGCCACCCTTCAATCGCTCAGTCTACTTCTTCTTGGGCAGTTCCACCTTGAGCGCGCCGGAGATGATGTCCTGTTTGGTCTTCTCCACGAGATCCAGCGCGTTCTTGGGGATCTTGCTCATGAGTTTCGGGTTGTAGCGCAGCTCGAGGGTGCCGTCTGCGAAGTTCAGCGTAAGGTGCTTTCCGCCCAGGATGCCCTGAGCACGGTAGTCGATTATGGCCTTGACGACTTTCTCCCAGTGGTAGACTTGGGCCGCCAGGACGTGGTCGGGGGCCAGAGAAGCCTGGTCCATGTCGGTGGACATCCAGTAGACGCCGGCCCTCTCCGCCACGGCTCGGGCGGCGCCCACCGCCTGCTGGGCCGATCCGGTGAGAATGTCGGCTTTGGCGTCCATGTGAACTTTGGCCAGTTCGCCGGCGCCCACTATGTCGCCGAAGGAGCCGGTATAGGCTATGCGCACCTTCGCTTTGGGGTTAGCCGCTGCCACGCCCTGCTGGAAGCCGTAGTTATACTTGATCGCATCGCCCGATTCCACCGGGCCCACGATCCCGACAATGCCCGACTTGGACATCAGGGCTGCTATCATGCCCATGAGATACGCGCCCTCCTGAGCCTGAGGGTCGTACGCGAAGATGTTGGGGGCGGCGGTGAACCCGGTCCCGTACGCGAACGTGGTCCTGGGGAAATCGGGGGCCAGTTCCATGAGCACGCTCTGATACTGGGCACCATGGGCGAGGATGATGTCGAACCCTTGGTCGGCGTACTGCCTGATGGCAGCGCCTGCATCCACGGGGTTGCCCATGCGCTCGCTCGTCACGAACTCCAGCTTGTCGGCGCCCAACTCCTTCTGGACCGCCTTGAGACCCTCGTACATCGACTGGCTCCACGCCATATCGTCGATGGTGCTCGCCATGAGCATCGCGATGCGGATCTTCTTGGCCGGCGCGCTGTAGCTCGGCCCCGAGCCAGCGGCAATGAGCATCGCGAACGCCAGAATCGCCACAACAACAATGCGGCTTCTCTTCACAATAGACACCTCCTGCCAAATTCATGTGCCGGTCACTTGGCCGGCGAGGATACCGGATGGTCTGGCCTGTGGTTAGCCCGCTTCCCTTCGGAACGGCTTGCCCAGGGCCGTTGGGGCCCATACGCGCCTCACCGCCACTGCTAGGGCTGCGATGGTCATGACATAGGGCATTATCACCGCGAACTCATACGGGAAGCTGATGCCGAGTACCTGAATCCACAGTTGAAGCGCGTTCATCATGCTGAACAGGAGCGACCCGAGGAGAATGCCCACAGGGCTCCATCTGCCGAAATAGACCAGGGCAACGGCTATGAACCCGCGCCCTGCGGTGATGTTGTCGGCGTACATGTTGGCCTGGCCCACGGTGAGGAAAGCGCCTGCCAGGCCGGCCATTGCGCCTCCCAGCACTACACACTGGTAGCGGATGGCGTTGACGTTGACGCCCAATGTGTCGGCGGCCTGCGGCGTTGTGCCCACGGCGCGCACTTTGAGCCCCCATGTGGTGCGGTAAAGCACGAACCAGGAGACTGGGACAAGCAAGAGAGAGAAATACACCATCCAGTTGTGCTGAAACAGAATCGGACCAAGGACTGGGATGTGGGACAACACCGGGATATTCCACGGACCGAAGCCCTTGCACGATGTGATAAATCCAAGGTATACGCGGAACAGCAACCCCGACAGGCCCCAGCAGAACATGTGCAGGCCAATGCCGGATATGCCCTGTTCAGCTTGCATGGTGACGCTGATGAAGGCCATGAGCAGGCCCAAAGCGGCGCCGACGCCGATTGCCGCAAGGACGCCGAGCCACGGACTGCCGGTGCCCAGCGACGTCATGAACCCCGCGAAGGCTCCCATCATCATGATGCCTTCGAGCCCAAGATTGAACACGCCGGAGCGCTGCGCGAACATTTCGCCGAGCGATGCGAAAAGAAACGGCGCCGCTAGCCTGATGCCTGTAGCGAGTATGCCTGCGATTACTCCCTGGCCGGAGATAGCGCCCATGTCAGCCATTCACCTCCTTGCCGCGGCCTGTCGGCGGCGGAGCAGATCCGGTCGCCGGATGAGCAGGTCGCTGGCGACTACGAACAGCACCACCAGGCCTTGTATGGCCATGACGATGGCGGCGGGTATGGAGACGGCCCTCTGCATCATGTCGGCACCCAGGGTAAGCATGCCGAAGACGATCGATGCGGGGATGCAGCCCAGCGGATGCAAGCGACCGAACAGAGCGACTACGATTCCGCTGAACCCGTAGCCTCCGGAGAGCCCTTCGAGCACCCTGTGGTGCACGCCCAGCACCTCCACAACCCCGGCCAACCCTGCGAAGCCTCCCGCGAAGGCCATGGCGATTATCTGGTAGTTTTCAACCTGGATACCGGCTGCCCTTGCAGCCTGTGGGCCGGCGCCGGAGGCCCGCATGCGGTATCCGATTATGGTACGCCAGAGGAAGATGTAGACCAGGACTGCGAACGCGACGGCGATGACTAGTCCCCAGTGGAACCGCGTACCGCGGATGATCCGGGGAAGCCAGATCGATCTGGGCAGCAGAGCAGTCTGGGGACACCCGGTTCCGTAGGCCACCTCCTGCGGGTCGATCATCGGCCCTCGTATCAAGTAGAGATTGAGCTGAAAGGCGATCTGGTTGAGCATGACGGTGCTGAGGATCTCGTTCACCGAGAGCCGGGCTTTGAGCCACCCTGCGATGCCGCCCCACACTGCCCCGGCCAAGACGCCCACGACCATGGTCAGCGGCAACAGCGCCGCGGCAGGCCAGTTCGGAAGCGCGAGGGCCACAGCCGCGCCGGCAAGCGACCCCGCGATCATCTGCCCTTCGCCCCCGATGTTGAGGATCCCGCTTCGAAATGAGATGATGATTCCAAGGCCTATCAGCAGAAGCGGGGTGGCCTTAACCAGGCTTTCGGTGATGCCGTACCTGCCGCTGACCGGGCCGGTGAACATCGCCTTGTACGCGGTAACGGGATCTGCGCGGGCTAGCAAGATCAGCCCCGCTCCGACTAAGAGCGCCAGAACTAGAGCCCCCACCAGCACGCCAATTTGCAGCAGAGAGTCGGACGCGCCCGTGTGTTTCTTCATACGATCTGCTCCTTTGAATGACACTTGGCGGTTCTAGTGTAGGTTCTGATGGCAAAAGAGACAGCGCCGGCAGATAGAGTATTCTAAGTTAGCCTGGGTTCTCCTGCACGGGGCATAGCAAATGGGTTTACAGGGGATCCGGGCCCAAATGCAGGGCTTCGCGCCGGCGAGGCAGAATACCACACAAGCTAGCATAGAAGGGTGATCGGCATGAACGGACTTAACGGCGCGACCAATGGCTCGCCGATGCGCTACGGGCTCACGTGGAACGGCAAGAGCCGCGCACGCCGCGCTGCTCATACCCCGGCGCGAAGCACGCTCGTTCCGTGCCCGGAGAAATCGGTCAACTGGGATACGACGCGGAACCTCCTGATTGAAGGCGACAACCTGGAAGCGCTCAAGTTGCTGCAGGAGTCATATCGCAGGAAGGTCAGGATGATCTACATCGATCCCCCGTACAACACGGGGAAGGACTTCATATATCCGGACGACTTCCGATACAGCGTTGCCGACTACCTTCGACTGACCTGCCAGGCGGACCGGGCGGACCAGTCAGGACGCAGGCCGATGATGAATGTGGAGACTTCCGGACGGTACCATACGGATTGGCTGAACATGATGTATCCGCGTCTCAAACTGGGGCGCAGTCTGCTTCGCGATGGCGGGGTCATCTTTATCTCCATCGGCGATCAAGAGCTTGCCAACCTGCGGCTCATCTGCAATGAGCTGTTTGGGGAGGGCAATTGCCTCGGTTGCGTGGCGCGGGTTGCCAAGAGGACGTCAAACAAGGGCACGCATTTCGCTCCGTCCAAGGATTACGTGCTGGTGTACGCGCGCCGGGCGGAATGCGTCGCACCGTTCATGGACGTGGTCCGCCCATCGTACGCAGCGCGTTTCGCCCAGGAAGATGAGCGCGGCCACTACGCCACAGTCGGCCTCTACCAGGCCGCCCTTGACCCGCGGCCCAATCAGCGATACTGGATCGAGTGCCCCGACGGCTCCTTTGTGATCCCTCCCGGCGAGGTCTTCCCCGAGGAAGTCGCCGATGCTGCCCAGGTCAGGCCGGCGAGTCGGCGCGATAGAGTCTGGCGATGGAGCCGCCAGTCCTATCTGGAGAAAAGACATCTGCTCGTCTTCAAAGAGTCGGCCCGAAGCCCTCTTTTGACGCCGGACGGGTCGCTTTCAAAATGGAATGTCTATACTAAATACTATCTTGAGGATAGACTGAAGGACGGGACTCGCCCCCGCGACTACCTGGACGATGTCACCAACGACCTGGGCACGGCCGCACTCAAGCGCCTTGGGCTGGACGACTTCTTCGAGTTTGCCAAACCTCCCGAGTTGATGCGCCGGTTGATGCACTGGCTTGGCGGCGACGAAGGCGTCTACATGGACTTCTTTGCCGGTTCGGGGACGCTGGCGCAGGCGGTTCTGGAGCAGAACGCGGAAGACGGGGGGAACCGCCAGTTCATCCTGGTTCAGCTGCCTGAGCCGTGCCCGGAGGATTCAGTGGCAGCTCAGAGCGGCTACCCGACGATTGCGGACATCTGCCGGGAGCGCGTGCGCCGGGTGATGGCAGGCCTTGGCGACCAGGACGGGGGCTTCAAGGTCTTCAAGCTTGACGCAACGGATTGTGCTATGGAGGGCGACTGACATGTGTATGCTCGAATACAGCTTCACATGGCACGGCAAGGACCGGGCATGCCTTGCGGCGCAGGCGCCGGCCATCGGCACGCTCAGGCCCTGCCCGGATCAGTCGGTCGACTGGGACGCAACACAGAACCTCTTTATCGAAGGAGACAACCTCGAAGTCCTCAAGCTGCTCCAGAAACCCTATCACAAGAGGGTAAAGATGATATACATCGACCCGCCCTACAACACCGGCAATGAATTTGTGTATCCTGACGATATCGCCCATGCCGACTGGCTCAACATGATGTACCCGCGGTTGAAGTTGGCGAGGAATCTCTTGCGCGACGATGGGGTCATCTTTATCTCCATTGACGACCACGAATTCGCCAATCTGCGCAAGCTCTGCGACGAAGTGTATGGCGAGGAGAGCTTCTGCGGCGTGTTCATATGGGAGAAGAAGAAGAAACCATCGTTTCTCAACGTCAACATGGGCAGTGTGACCGAGTACATAGTGTGTTTCGCCAAGAACCGGGCCAAATCGCCTCCGTTCGCCGCGGGTTCGGTCAAGGATGGCAAGAAGTACCCATTCAACAATGCCGGCAACGGCATTCAGACCCTCACGTTCCCGGCTGGCGTTGTCCGGTTTAACTGCGGTGATCAGGTTGTAGTGGCCCAGGACATGTCAGAGGGCAACATCAGAACAGAGCTGCTGGACGATGCCGAAATCGTGAATGGGCGAAACGCCGGTGCCTTCCGCCTGAGGGGTGAGTGGCGATACTCGCAGCGGAAACTGGACGAGTTCGTGGAGCAGGGCGCCGAGATTGTCATCAGCAAGGTCCCGTTCAGGCCGAACTACGTCAACCGCCGCGGCGAGGTGAAGAAGACGTCGAACCTTCTCTCATACCGGACTAATGGCGTTCCGACTAACGAGGACGCAACGCAAGAGATCCGCGATCTCTTCGGGGCGGATGTCATGAGCTACCCCAAGCCCAGCGGCCTGATGAAGTATCTTGTTCGCGCTGTGACGACCGACGACGACATTGTCATGGATTTCTTCGCGGGCTCCGGGAGCACTGCACATGGTGTTTTGCTTCAGAACGGGGAGGATGGCTGTAATCGCCGCTACGTACTGGTTCAACTGCCTCAGCCTCTGAATCGTGACGAAGCCCAAAGCAGGCCGGCCTTTGAATTCTGCCAGGCGCACGGCCTGCGCCCGACCATCGCCGAAATTGGAAAGGAGCGCATCCGGCGGGTGGCCAAGAAGATTCAGTCGGAGCAGGGACAAGAGGCCGCCGGGCTCGATCTGGGTTTCAGAGTCTTCATGCTGGACAGCGGCAATGTCGGGCCTCTGAGTCAATAGCGTGCAATGGCTTGAACTGTCTGCCTGGTGTTTCGCGCTTCACTCAGAATGCGAGCAATCCGCGGCACAGACGCGCCTGTCTTGTACAAGGTTTTTCGCAATACATGTAGAAATGCAACCCATGTTTGCAGTTTTCTTGTTCATGCGCAAATCGGAGGTATCGAGGGTGCGTACTCCAGAGGAGCAGTCATGGCTCTCACGCGTGTACGTGGGCTTGCTGGTGTGGGCGTTGATCGTGCCGATAGGCTACATCGCGCTGGGCAGTTCCATGCCCGCGATTGCGTTCTCGTTTGAGACGGCGGCGATCTTCTTTGCTGTGCTCGCCTTCTCTACTGCCTGGCATACATACGGCTACTCTCGTTCCAGCTATCTGATGTTCATAGGCATGGCGCAGCTTATGGTCGCGGTACTTGATTCCTTCCACGTCATCTCCCTTCCCGTGCTGCCGATCGCTCCTGAGCTGGGGATTCAGCACTGCGTCCAGTTCTGGGCGACTGCCAGGGTCGTCTACGCCTTCGCCATGTTCCTCGCTCCCGGATACGCGCGAAGGCGCCGGCCGGGCACGCGGATGCTGTTAGGCTCGGTGGTGTGCATCACCGCGCTGGTCGGTGCCGTCCTCTGGTTGCCTGGGTTTCCCGAGTGCGCCACTGCCGATGGTGTGTTGACCCCAGCTATGGTAGTGGGCAACTATCTGGTCATGGGGATTCTCGCGTTCAGCCTGTTCAGCTTGTCTGCGTCGAGTGTGCGTGATCGGCTTGTGCGCGAGCTGGCGGCGGCATCGATAACAGTCGCAGTCCTGTCGCAGGCCGCGTTTACCATCGCCGGGTCGGGCGCCATCGCCGCAAGCTCGGGCGTGAGCCTCTTTGGCTACGTTGCGAAGGCACTCTCATATTGGCTGCTGTACGAGGCAGTGATCGTGGGCGGCTATGAGCACCCGCTGGCACGTCTGCGCAGCGGTCTGAAGAACGTGCGAGCCACGCGCCGCGTGACATTGTCGAGCATCGGCGATGGAGTGATCACTGCCAACAAAGACGGGAAGGTAACGCTGCTCAACCCAGAGGCCTCGGCAATCACAGGGTGGACGGAGCACAACGCTCTAGGGGTGGACATCGATAGCGTGTTTAGGCTGTCGCTCATTAGGGCTGAGTCATCCGGTGAGCGGCGGTCCTGCGGAGCTTCTCTCACCGAGGCAGTCATCTATGCGAAGGATGAGAGCATCAGGTACGTGGAGTACACTTCTTCGCCGATTCACGGGCCTGACGGCGGCGAACTGGGCGAAGTGATAGTATTCAGGGAGATTTCCGAGCGTGTGCAGAAAGACCAACTCATCAAGACGAGCATGGAGAAGTATCGTGCGCTGTTCGAGCACATGCCCAATGGGGTCGCCGTGTATCGCGCAGTTGACGGCGGCAAGGACTTCGTATTCGTGGAGTTCAACGCGGCCGCCCAGCTCATCGAAGGCATCGATGCGCGGCACATCGTGGGCAGACGGCTTGGCGAGGCGTTCCCTGGGTTGGCCCAGATGGGCCTGATGGAGGTATTGCAGAGGGTATGGCTCACCGGGCAGTCGGAGACGCTTCCTGCCGCCTATTGCGAGAACGGACCGCGCTCTGGCTGGAGGGAGAACTGGGTATACCGTGTGCCGTCGGGCGAGGTGGTAGCCGTATTCCAGGATGTCAGCGAACGTGTGCAGGCTGAACAGCGGGTTGAGTATCTTACGATTCACGATGCTCTCACTGGCCTGTACAACCGCCGTTACCTGGAGCAGATCACAAGCCGGCTGGACGCGGAGGAAGTCGCGCCGGTGAGCGTGGTCTTTGGAGACGCCAACGGGCTGAAACTGGCAAACGACGCTTTCGGCCACGAGGCCGGCGACAGGCTGCTCATGAATATCGCTAGAGTTCTTCGGGCGTGCGCTAGGCGTGACGATACCGTTGCCCGTATGGGCGGCGACGAGTTCGTGGTGATCATGCCCGGCATTGGCGAAGATGAAGCGGCCGAGGCCATTGTCCGCATGAGGCGCGCCTTCGACGAGGCGCCTCCCGACCCCGTGCGGGTCAGTCTGGCTCTAGGAGCTTCTACCCGGGAGACTTCGGCCGTTCCCCTTCACGAGGTGCTCGCAGAAGCCGAAAAGCATGCCTACCGGCAGAAACTGGCCGAGAGCAAGAGTGCGCGAGGATCGCTCATGAAGTCGCTCATGCGGACGCTGGCGGTGAAGACGTCCGAAACCGAAGATCATGTGCTGCGTATGCGCGAGCTTGCGCTTGACCTCGGGCGCAGCCTCGGTCTGCCCGACAACGTCCTGGACGACCTTGCAGTCTTGACGCTGCTCCACGATATCGGCATGGTGGGTATCCCCGACAGCATATTGACGAAAATCGATGCTCCGCTCTCTGCCGAGGAGCAGGAAGCCATGAAGAAGCATCCGGAAGTAGGTTACCGGGTGGCGCAGGCTTCCATCGAGCTGGCTCACATAGCCGATGGCATACTGTCGCACCACGAGAACTGGGACGGCACCGGGTATCCGCAAGGGCTGCGCGGGGAGGAGATCCCCTTGATCTCGCGGATCGTTGCCATAGTCGACGCGTACGACAGCATGACGGCAGGCCGCAGATACCGGGCGGCCAAGTCCAAGGAGGAGGCTCTCGAAGAGATCAGACGGCTCGCGGGTACGCGATTCGACCCGGATTTGGCGGAGGCATTCGCCAGAGTCGCCAGCGACGGCGATTCGGGTTGCAGCTTCTACTAGCGGCGGGTGTGGTGATAAGATAGGGTATCACAACCTTTGAAGGCGGTGCTGGTAGGTGATGCCTGACCTGGCGACCCGTCGCGCCCGAGGACCTCGCGTCGAACCCAGCCGTAGGCTTGCATGGCTCGCGGTCCTCACGTTCATAGTCAGTTTCAGCTCCGGGATGACAGGCCCGGTGTTCCCTCTCCACGCCCAGGCTTTGGGAGCCACCTATCGGCAGGTGGGGATGGTGTCTGCCGCGGGATCCGTGATCCACGCAGGGCTTGCGTTCCGCGCAGGCTGGCTTGCCGACAGACTCGGGCACAATCTCATGTTCCTTCTTTCCTCGCTCGCCATAGTGCTCTCGAGCGTGGCCTACTTCTTCTCTCGCACTTTGCTCCTTGCGACCGTGGGCAAAGCCCTGGACTCGCTCTTCATCGCGTCATACTGGCCCGCGCTGGAAAGCGCATCGCACACCGCAGGCAGTGCCGCCGGCCACTCCCTGGGCGTGGTGTACACTGTGTATCCCGTGGCCACATTCGCGGCCAGCGCCGCCAGCGGCTGGCTTGCGGGCAGGTTTGGCTATCGCGCGTCCTTCGCCGCTGCGCTGGTCGGTGGGGCGGCGGCTGTGGCGGGAGTTACAGCCGGGCTTGGAGCCAGCAAGAGGCGGAGTGCAGGCTCGATCGGGGCGGGGCGCGGCGAGAGCGGGAAGCGGCGAAGGCCGCGTCCCGGCCTATTGCCGGGTTCAGGCACCCGGTTCGCCGCGGCGCTTGCCGCGTGTTTCACGTATTGCGTGCTTGTGGGGCAGGCGCTCACCTTCGGGCCGCTCTTGGCAGAGGCAAGGGGGCTTCAAGTAGAGCTAGTGGGTCTGCTAGTGGGTGCGTTCTGGCTGGGTAGGACTGCGATATCTTGGCCTGCCGGCGTGTTGGCGGACCGTGCGGGCTACAGTGTGGTGTTCATACCCGCTTTCATAGCGGGGGCGGCGGGTTCGGCCATTGTGGCATCGTCCTTGGCGCCATACGGCATGTTTGCCGGCGTGGCGCTGACCGGGCTATGCGCCGGGGCGGTGGCGCCTGTCGCCATGTTGCTGGGGGCGGAGTGCGCTGAACCGGGGTCGCAGGGGTGGGCTCTTGGGCTGTGCGAGACCTTCTGTGGGGTGGGGTTCATCAGCTCTGGGCTGGTGGGCGGCGTACTTGCCGGGTGGTTCGGCCCATCTGCACCCTTTGCTTCAGGGGCGGTGGTGTGCGCCGCGGTGGCAGCGGGACTGGCGTTAGTGTTCGCAGGCGGGCGAGGCAAGCGCATGGGCGCATGAGACGGTTGACAAGCCGGTCTGTTTGCCCAGTGCGACATGGCACTATAGCCTCGTTGGGCGAACCCTGTCCGCATTCGTGTCATACGATGCTTTCAGGGACGTCGAGTTCCCGAGAATGCCGTGAGCATGAGAAGGTGGGTAATGCAGTGAACGGATGGATGTATCCTAACCCGTACGGCGGATACGGAGGACGAGCGTGTCCCTACAGGAGCTGGCGCAATCCTGAGGGCGAGGACGAGTGGGAAGAGCAGCACATGTTGCGAGAGATCTATCGAGGCATGCACTATCTGCTCAGGGAAGAGGCCCAGGAGCAGCATAAGATCGACGAGATATACCATCTGTGCCACGACATCGCGAGGATGGTGGCGGGCCAGAGGCCACGTGAGGCCGCAGAGCCGGCGATGCCGCCGATTGCGTCGCCGATGCCCTTCGTTCAGCCCGGACCCATGTATCCATGTCCTACCAGGCCCATGGGGGTTATCTAGCGGGGTAGGGGCGTATGGCGAAACGCACAGTAGGCCTAGGAAGGCGGGGCGCATCCCCGTCTTCCTCCACTATACGGTCAGGCTAGTTGAGTTGAGAAGGATTCACTGGGTTCACGTAGAATCTTTATCTAAATACGGTGCGACACCCGGATTCGTGCGGACGGTTGAAAAGGGTCTGCCAAAGCGATAGAATGTACCTGCAAGGCTTTTCCTGATTGTCCTGGGATTTCGCCCGAAGCGGCGATATGGATGTCGAAATTCGCAGAATGGAGGGATTGGAAAGTGATCTCAAGCGTGGATCTCGTCAAACCACTCGTCAATCAAGCTCTGTCGTATGTCAGCAAAGACCCTGTTGCGAACTTGCCCAAGATTCTCAGTATTGCCGAGAAGATAGCTGGCAAGGAGAGCCACAAGGCACAGGTTCGCGATGTCACGAGGGTGCTGACGGAATCCGACAACAACTGGCGCGAGCTCGCAATCAGGCTTCTTACTGAAACACATCCCAACATAATGAAGTCGATAGGAGTCAGCTTCTTTGTCAACGCCAGCCTCATCGGCGTGCCCAAGCAGTACAGGATCTCCGAGGAGATCGGTGTGCAGGTGCCCTACGCTATTCTCATGGACCCGACCGAAAAATGCAACCTCAGGTGCACCGGCTGTTGGGCCGGCGACTACCAGCGCGTTCGTGAACTCGATTATGAAGTGATGGACAGGGTGTGCCGCGAAGCTGAGGAACTCGGTATTTATCTTATTGTTGTATCCGGCGGTGAACCCATGGTCGCAAAGGACAAGCTGATCAGGCTGGCCGAGTCCCACCCGAACCAGTTGTTCCATCCATTTACCAACGGTACGCTGATAGACGAGGAATTCGTGTCGGAAATGGTCCGAGTGGGCAACATTGCGCCGGCGATCTCCGTGGAAGGGCTGGAAGAAGGGACGGACAGCAGGCGCGGCACGGGCGTGTACAAGAGGATCATGCACTCTATGGACTTGATGCGCGAGGCCGGGTGCGTGTTCGGGTTCTCTGCCTGCTACGCACGGAACAACGTGGACATGATAGCCAGCGACGAGTTCATCGATACCATGGTCGACAAGGGCTGCGCATTCGGCTGGTTCTTTACTTACGTGCCCGTCGGCTCCGAACCCAATCTTGATCTGATGGCCACGCCTGAGCAGAGGGCCAAGATGTACGACGCAGTACGTAGGTTCAGGAACACCAAGCCCATCTTCCTAGTGGACTTCTGGAACGATGGCGAGTTCTCCATCGGCTGCATAGCCGGCGGTCGCCGCTACTTGCACATCAACGCAGCAGGCGATGTGGAGCCTTGCGCATTCATCCACTATGCCACGGACAACATCAACGATGTCAGTCTCAAGGAGGCGCTGGGCTCGCCGCTGATGCGAGCCTATCAGAAGAGGCAGCCCTTCAACGAGAACATGTTGAGGCCGTGTCCGCTCATTGATAACCCGGAGAAACTAGTGGAGATAGTCGAGGAGTCTGGTGCCCGTTGCACCCAGCTGGGTGAGCATCTCGTCGCCCCGAAGGTGTTGGCTGAAAGGATTCAAGAGGAGTACACACAGCACTGGGCGGTCAAGGCGGATGAACTGTGGGAGTCCAATCCGCACCCCTTCTACGATAGGTCGCGGGTGTTCGCGGAACAAGAAGAAGCCGAGAGGAAAGAGCGGCAGGCCAGCAAGGTCTGAGCCATGCGGTTTCGAGAGCCCGCGCGTGCGCGCGGGCTCTTCCTGTCGTGCTGTCGTGCGCCCGGCTATCATGCGCGACCTGCGATCACGCCCCCGCCCAAGAGCATGTCGCCCGAGTAGAACACCCCGGACTGGCCTGGAGTTATTGCGCGCTGGGGTTCGGCGAACTCCACGTGCACATCCCCGTCTGCGGTCGGCGTCAGCCGGGCTGCCGCTGGGGCGGACTTGTACCTTATCTGTACTTGCGCCTGGATTTCGTGTTCGAGTGTGTCGAACGGGATGAAACTCGCGTGTTCAGCCTGGAACTCCGTGCTGTAGAGGCATTCCTCCGGGCCGACCACGATCGTGTTGGAATCGGCTCTGATCTCGGTGACGTATAGAGGGCCGTCATGCCCGCACTGAAGTTGCCCCAGTCCGCGGCGCTGCCCCACGGTGTACATGGCTATCCCGGTGTGCTCGCCTATGACTGTGCCGCCCATCGAGACGATTGGCCCTGGAGCGCCGAGCGAGGGACGTTCTTGCATGAGGAAGTCCCGGTACTTGCCGGGAGGCACGAAGCACACGTCCTGGCTCTCCGGGCGGTCAGCCGTCTCCAACCCGATCGAATGAGCTGCCGCTCTGACGTCGGATTTCGTCATTTCGCCCAGGGGAAACATGGTGCGCGCCAGCTGGCTCTGGGTCAGCCTGTAGAGCACGTATGTCTGGTCTTTGGCCCTGTCGAGGGGGCGGAAGAGCAGTCTCCGGCCCGAACTGTCATCGAGTTTGAGGCGCGCGTAATGGCCGGTCGCAACCCGATTGACGCCCAGCGCCAGGAGCCTGCGATGCAGCTCCCCGAACTTGATCCGGGCGTTGCATACCACACATGGATTGGGTGTGAGTCCGCGGCTGTACTGGTCGACGAAATCCGACACAACCAAGTCGTGGAACTCCTCGGACACGTTGAGAACGATGTGGTCTATGCCGAGCCGGCGAGCTACGCGCCGCGCAGCCTCTACAGACTCGACAGAACAGCACAGATTGTCGAAGCAACCATCGATAGAAGAATGCCAGAGCTTCATGGTAACTCCGATAACTGTGAAACCCTGCGATACAAGCAAGGCGGCGGCCACTGACGAGTCTACGCCCCCGCTCATTGCCACGGCGATGATGTCGCTGCGCCTGCCGGTCACGATGTGCCCTCCCTTGGGTGATGAGCTTTCAATCCCATTATAGACAGGCAACCGCACGAAGTCACTGGCGGCGGGCAGGCGTGCGAGCGGCCTGCTTGTTGCCGAAGCGGTTATCTGATAGAATCATGTGGGGATTTTAGGCTATAGTTTCGGAATATGGGTATACATTATGCACGAGTAGTGTATAGAATCCAGACCAAGAATATCTAGCAAGGAGTGATCAGCCGGTGTATACGACTGACATCGAGCTCTCAGGACATCTCATTGACACCATGTTGCTGTCGCGTGTCATCGACGCGATAGCGGAGATGGATGCAGAGTTCACCCTGCGCGAAACGAGGATTGGCCGCGCCGCAAGCGACACGAGCTACGCCAGGATCGAGATCGCGGGGTCCACGTGCGAGCGACTCGACGAGGTTATCGACAGAGTCAAACAACTAGGCGCTACGCCCATCGACGGCCAGCCCGTCACGTTGGCTACAGTCGCCAAGGATGGGGTGTGCCCTGATGGGTTCTACTCAAGCACCAACATCGAAACCTACGTGAACGTTGCCGGGAAGTGGGTTCCAGTTGACGACATCGAGATGGATTGCGCTGTGGTGGTCGATCCGGTGAATTTCGCAGCCAGGTGTTGCCCTGTGGGAGTGCTACGCCGGGGTGAGCAGGTGATCATCGGCCACGGGGGCGTACGGGTCGCCGCGATGGACAAGGCCGCCGAAGAGCAGGGCTTTTCCTTCATGGGGAGCGATGTGTCAAGCGAACGCCAGAAATCGCTGATGGTAGAGGAGATCGCGCGCGAGATCCGAGCAGCGCGCGAGCGGGGCGGGAAAGTTCTGGTAGTGGCGGGGCCTGCGGTCATCCACACAGGAGCGGGCAAGCATCTAGCAGCGCTCATCCACGCGGGCTATGTGAACGTATTCTTTGCCGGAAACGCTGTGGCGGTGCACGATGTAGAGTCGGCGCTGCATGGAACGTCGCTCGGAGTGTACATGAAGGACGGCACGTCTGCGCCGATGGGACACATGCACCACCTGTTGGCCATCAACCGGATACGGGACCTGGGCGGGCTGCGTCAGGCGGTTGACGCGGGCGTTCTCAAAGAAGGAGTCATGCACGCCCTTGTGACGAACAACGTTCCCTTTGTGCTGGCTGGTTCGATCAGAGACGACGGCCCGCTGCCCGATGTGATCACTGATTCCGTTTTGGCCCAGGATGCCATGAGGAAGGGCATCAAGGGCGTAGAGATTGCGCTCATGATGTCGACGATGCTGCACTCGATTGCCACCGGAAACTTGCTCCCGGCGCGCGTCAAAACCATCTGCGTCGACATCAACCCTGCCACAGTCACCAAGCTGGCCGACCGCGGGTCACACCAGGCGGTGGGGATAGTGAGCGATGTCGAATGGTTCCTCAAGGAACTCAGATCTCATCTCATAGGCTAGCGGGTTTGCAGTTTCTGAAGGGCCCGGCGCATCGACTTCGCGGGAGAGGGCGGAGAGCGCGGCTGGGCCCTTCTTTCAGCTTGTCATCTCCGGCGCAACCGCGCCAGCTCGCGCGATGTCGTCACAAAGTCCCGTTCCACCTGGGCTCGTTTTTCGTCGCTGGCATGGGCATCGGACAGCCTTGCCGATAGCCGCGCCAGCCTGTTTTCAAGGATGAGGGTGGTCGCTTCATCGGGCGCGAACACCTAGTCATGCAGCTTCACATATTCCCTGCGGGCCGACAGGATAATAGCCAGTGATGTAGAAACCTTACATGGTGGGGGTGACCTCATGGAGGCACTGGTATTGGTGGACCTGCAGAACGATTTCTTGCCTGGTGGCGCGCTGGCTGTTAGAGGCGGGAATGAGATGATACCGATCGCGAATGCGGTCCAGGGTTGCTTCGACATCGTCGCGGCCACCGCCGACTGGCATCCGCCGGGGCACGGGAGCTTTGCATCGGCGCACCCGGGGGGGCGGGTTGGCGAACTGATTGAGCTGGCGGGCCTTCCTCAGATGCTTTGGCCCGACCATTGTGTGCAGGGCACCGCCGGGGCAGAGTTTGCGCCCGGGCTCGATACTGCGCGCATAGCGAAGATCATCCACAAGGGAATGGATCCAGGCATTGACAGCTACAGTGGGTTTTTCGACAATGGACGGCGTCATGCGACTGGGCTGGAGGATTATCTGCGCAGTCGCGGAGTTGATGCCATCTACGTCATGGGGTTGGCTACCGACTACTGCGTGAAGTTCACAGCCCTCGACGGCGTGGCATTGGGGTTTTCGACGTATCTGATAGAAGATGGGTGCCGCGGCGTGGAGGTCTCTTCGGGCGATGTGGATCGCTCTGTGGCCGAAATGCGTGAGGCGGGAGTGCACATAATCAGCAGTGGGCAGCTGGGCGCATCGGGAAGAGCGGCAAAGGGAGTACTTGGGGAAGCGTCGAGGTAGGGGCGCTTTCTCCGATATCCATAAATACATATGTAGCAGGGAGTGTCTGCACATGAGATTCCAAGGGCTTGTTATCGGGGTTCCCACGGAGATCATGAAGGGCGAGCGCAGGGTGTCCGCTGTACCCGACACAGTCAAGAAGATGGTAGCGGAAGGCGCCAAGGTTCTGGTGGAGAAGGGAGCCGGGGAAGGCTCCTATTTCCACGATGATCAGTACGCCGCTGCCGGCGGCGAATTGGTGGCGGACGTTCAGGATCTCTTCGCAAGAGCCGACATCATCCTGAAGGTGAAGGAGCCCATCTTCAACGAGGCCATCGGCAAGCACGAGGTCGATCTGCTGCGCAAGGGGCAGTGCATAATCACCTTCCTGCATCCTGCGTATCCAGGCAACCATCAGATGGTCAAGAACATGGCGGCCAAGGGAGTCCTGGCGTTCACGCTCGATGGGATCCCGCGCATATCCAGAGCTCAGGCCATGGACGCTCTGACCTCCATGAGCACGGTCGCTGGCTACAAAGCGGTGCTGATGGCCGCCAACAGGCTGCCCAAGTTCATGCCGATGGTGGGCACGGCGGTCGGGATGATAAAGCCCTCCAACGTTCTGGTCATAGGCACCGGCGTTGCCGGTCTGCAGGCGGTGGCCACAGCCAAGCGGCTGGGCGCGGTGGTCTACGCGGCCGATATCAGGCCGGCCGCGAGCGAGCAGGCGAAGAGCGTAGGCGCGAAGGCCGTTGAACTGGGCGTGCCGGCGGAACTGGCCATCGGCGAGGGCGGATACGCGCTCAAGCTGCCTGAAGAGTGGCTGCTCAAGGAGCGCGCGGTCCTGGCTCCGATAGTTGCAGACGCCGACATCGTCGTCAGCGCGGCTCTCATCCCCGGAAAGCTGGCGCCGGTTCTGATCACGGAGGAGATGGTCAAGTCGATGAGGCCTGGTTCGGCCATTGTCGACATCTCCATCGACCAGGGCGGAAACTGCGCATTGAGCGAGTCCGGGGTCATACTGGAGAAATACGGCGTCAGCATCGACGGCACCAAGAACATCCCCGGAATGGTTCCCACCGCGTCCACATGGATGTTCGCCCAGAATGTGTTCAACTACGCAGCTAACCTGGTCAAAGACGGCAAGATCGACGTCGACATGTCGGATCAGATCATCGCATCGTCTTTGGTCACCCGCGATGGAGTTCTCGTGCACGCCGGTGCGCTGGAGGCTATGGGCGGCGGGGGCAGCGCAAAGAAGCACTGAGCGCATGACCGCGGTGATGACACTGTCAAGATGAAAAAGTAGGGAGTTGTGGGCATAGTGTCTGCGCTTTCTCTTGTGATCCTATTTGTGATCGCTACAATCGTGGGGTACAAGGTGATCAGCGCCGTTCCCAGTCTGCTGCATACTCCGCTGATGTCGGGCACGAACGCCTTATCGGGCGTCACCGTGCTCGGGGCGCTCGCTGTTACCGCCATGGCTCAGACGCTGGGCAATTCTGCGGCAGGCCAACTCCTCGGCGCGGTGGCCATCGTTCTGGCGATGATCAACGTGGTCGGGGGGTTTCTGGTTACCGACAGAATGCTCAGGATGTTCAAAAAGTAGCTAGATAGGGAGGGTTCAGCGGAGTTGTCCGCGGCATGCGGAGTTATCCGCTGTATGATGTAATGAGCTGGAAGGATGCGGTCTTTCTCGGATTAAGCCTTGCAGACATGATCGGGCTGATCTGTGTAATCGGTACGGTGTGGGGTATCAAGATGATGAGTTCGCCCACCACTGCGGTGAGGGGCAACCTTCTGGGCGCGGCGAGCATGGCGGGCGCGATCATCGTAACTCTCGTATCGGAAGGCATCGTCGGCGTGGGAGTCCTGTGGGTCGCCATGGCCATCGGCGCGGCGCTCGGCTACGTCATGGCGGTCAGGGTGGCCATGATCCAGATGCCTCAGATGGTGGCTTTGCTGAACGGATTCGGAGGCGGCAGTTCTGCGATAGTCTCACTGATGACGTTGGTTGCAGCGTTCTGGACTGCCGGCGCCGTTTCGGCCGATGCCGTTGCGTTTGGAGCCTTCGAGAAGGTCACGGCTGTGCTTGGCCTGATTGTGGGAGGCATCACCTTCTCGGGTAGCCTCATGGCCGCCGGCAAACTGGCCGGGAAGATCAACCAGAGGCCGATCATCTTCGAAGGACAGTCCACAATCAACAACCTCGCTCTCGTGGTCACCTTGGCCCTGGGCCTCCTGGCTGCCGTGTCCGGCGGCGCCGCGGCGGTGGCTTACGCAGCTCTGGTATTGGTGGGGTCGCTCGCCTACGGGGTGCTGTTCACGATCAAAGTCGGCGGCGCCGATATGCCGATAACGGTCTCGCTGCTCAACTCGTTCTCGGGCGTCGCGGCGTCGATCTCGGGGTTTGCTATCCGTAACCCTCTGTTGATCGCCATCGGCGCTGTGGTAGGCGCGTCAGGGCTGATCCTGACTCAGATAATGTGTCGGGCAATGAACCGGTCTTTGGGCCAGGTGTTGTCCGGCAAGACAACGGTGCTCCGCCCGGCTAACGGCAAGAGGGCCGTGGGGGGTTCAGCTCCGTCCGCTTCGCCATCGCGGCCTGCCCCTGAGAAACCTGTTGGAGGCGGGGGCGGCGGGGTCCAGGGGTACGTCGGTCTGGCCCGGGCTGCCAAGAGCGTGATCGTGGTTCCCGGATACGGCATGGCTTTGGCGCAGGCTCAGGGCGATGTGAAGGCGCTCATGGATCGGCTCGAAGCCAATGGGGCGCAGGTGAAGGTGGCTATCCACCCTGTCGCGGGCAGAATGCCGGGGCACATGAACGTGCTGCTGGCCGAGGTGGATGTGCCTTACGACAAGCTGTACGAGATGGATCAGGTCAACGACGAGTTCGCCGATACCGACCTGGTGATAGTGGTCGGGGCGAACGATGTGATCAACCCGGCGGCTAACACCGCCGAGGGCACGCCTATCTACGGGATGCCCATTCTCAACGTGCATGAGGCAAAGCACGTTGTCATATTCAACTATGATACAAAGCCCGGCTACGCGGGCGTCGACAACCCACTCTACGAAGCCAGCGACAAGGTTACGCTGCTGCTGGGCGACGCAGCCAAGACAGTGCGGGAGTTCATCGGCGATATCGAAGCAGCGGCGCGCACGGGCCGCGGTTCGGCTTCGCCTGCGGATTCGACGCCTCAGTGCGTGGGGATATCGAGGGCGGCCAAGCGCGTGATCGTGGTTCCGGGCTACGGAATGGCCCTGGCGCAGGCTCAGGGCGATGTGAAGGCGCTCATGGATCGGCTTGAAGCCAATGGGGCGCAGGTGAAGGTGGCCATCCATCCTGTCGCGGGCAGAATGCCGGGGCACATGAACGTGCTTCTGGCCGAGGTGGATGTGCCTTACGACAAGCTGTACGAGATGGATCAGGTCAACGACGAGTTCGCCGATACCGACCTGGTGATAGTGGTCGGGGCGAACGATGTGATCAACCCGGCGGCTAACACCGCCGAGGGCACGCCTATCTACGGGATGCCCATTCTCAACGTGCATGAGGCAAAGCACGTTGTCATATTCAACTATGATACAAAGCCCGGCTACGCGGGCGTCGACAACCCACTCTACGAAGCCAGCGACAAGGTTACGCTGCTGCTGGGCGACGCAGCCAAGACAGTGCGGGAGTTCATGACCGAGCTTGGGCTGTGAGGTAGCGCAATGTAGCGCAATGTAGTGCAATGTAGCGCAATGCGATTGGCCCTCCGCGCGAGACCCCACCGGATCTGGGCGGTCTCGGGCGAAGGGCCTTCTCATTTCAGGGTTCGTCGAAGTGGACTTGGTTCCGTGGCGCTGTAGTCGCCAGTTGCCGCAGCGCTGTGTCTTTCTACCCAGCCCTGGCGCGAAGCCTGGGCAAAATGACTCAGGCGGT
>ENA-UOOH01001278-UOOH01001278.1-fermentation-metagenome-genome-assembly--contig:-NODE-1278-length-24823-cov-4.563106_pt1 | contig 24823 bp, 24 predicted proteins | sample MGYA00245778_ERZ724025 | MGnify/ENA primary metagenome ERZ724025 (study PRJEB28704, sample SAMN03018313) | fermentation metagenome | biome: anthropogenic terrestrial biome; feature: soil; material... | reverse complement strand
ATCCTTAGAACATCTTTGCAAACGGGAAAAGTGAATGGAATATATTTTTCTTATCTCCGCGGTGAATTAAATCTAAATTATGAATTACAGTATATATAAATGAGGCTCACATATTATTCTATATCAAATTTTATTTTTGATTTTTTAACTGCTAGTATTATTGGAAATGCTACTGCAGCACTAACTCCTCCTTGAATTAAATTGCCCACAATTGACCCTAAAGCTGTAGCCATCCCATATAAAAAATATTCATAAACAAAATATCCAAATACCATCCAAAGGGCTGCAACTGATGATGCTATTATTACTGAATTTTTTTTCAAGCTTCCATCCCCGTTTTTTCTTACTAATGATGCACAAATTAAACCTTCAACACCTTTTATAACAAGTGTTCCTAAGGTAAAAGCAGGATACCCAATTAAATCTGCAATTGCTGAACCAACTCCACCTGCAATCACTGCTGTTCTTTTTCCTATTAATGCTGCAATAATAAATATAAATATGTCTCCAAAATTAACATATCCTTCCCCAGTAGGTATCCTTATTATCATTGTTGCCACAGTAACAAGTGCAATAGACATAGCAGTATAAACAATTTTTTTAAGAGTTTTTGACATTTTATCCCCTCCACATTAAAACTGCCAGGTGATGGCTTCCCAGCAAGTTTATTCATCTATTGACTATACTATACATTATAAATGTTATTATTAAAATGTACAAAAGTTAGAAATTTAACCATGACAGTTGTGAGATGAAATACTTACTTAAATTTAGTTTATCGTTAAAAAAAATTCCCATGCATTAAATGCATAGGAATTTTTTAATTGGTTTCACAAAATTATTTTGCAAAATGTCTTCTTATAGCTTTACCAATTTCAACTACTAAAAGAGGAGATAATACTAACAAAACAACAGTATCAGCATGGCTAAAATCAAGCAGCTCTACCTTAAATACTCTTCTAGTGAAAGGAGTAAAGAGTACAACAAATTGAATTGCTGCTGAAATAACAGTTGCCCAGTTTAAATACTTGTTTCCAAACATGTGGTTAAATATTACAGATTTATTTTCATATCTCATATTATATGAATGTACGAGTTGAGATAAACTTAAAATAAAGAATGCCATTGTTCTTCCAACTTTTTCATCGCCCGTTGACTTCCATCCATAATAAAAACCTGTCAGTGTAATAAATCCAATAAAAATCCCCTCAAGTGCTATTCTTAATCCCAGTCCTTTTTCAAATAAACCATCAGATTGACTTCTTGGAGATTCATCCATAACTCCTTCCTCAGGAGGTTCCATACCAAGAGCTAATGCCGGAAGACTGTCTGTTACAAGGTTAACCCATAGTATATGAACTGGAAGGAGTGGCTCTGGCCATTTTAAAAGTATAGCAAGGAATAGGGTTATAATTTCACCTATATTGCAGGCTAATAAATAAGTAATTGATTTTTTTATATTAGAAAAAACTGTTCTTCCTTCTTCAACAGCAGATACAATTGTTGCAAAATTATCATCTGTAAGAACCATGTCAGCAGCTTCTTTTGCTACGTCTGTTCCTGTTACACCCATAGCTGCTCCTATATTAGCTATTTTAAGTGCAGGTGCATCATTAACACCATCTCCAGTCATAGCTACTACATCACCGTTAGCCTTCCATGCCTTAACAATTCTTACCTTATGCTCTGGTGATACCCTTGCATAAACTGAAATATCTTTTACATTTTTTATAAGCTCTTCATCAGTCATATCGTCAAGTTCAGCACCTGTTATTGCCCTGCTATTTTTCTCTAAAATTCCAAGCTTTGAAGCAATAGCTACAGCTGTTGCTTTATGGTCTCCCGTAATCATAACTGGCCTAATTCCAGCTTTTTTACATACCCTAACTGCATCCTTTGCCTCTTCCCTTGGAGGATCCATCATTCCAACAAGACCTGCAAAAACAAGTCCTTCTTCTGCATGCTCCTTATCAATATTATCAACTTTTTTAAATGCAGCTGCTAAAACTCTTAAAGCACCTTTTGCCATTTCTTCATTTTCATTTTTTATTAATTCCATATCTTCAGGGGTTAAATCTCTAATTCCATTTTTATCAATAATATATTTACATTTAGAAATAAGTATATCAGGAGCACCTTTAACATTTACATCGAATCCATCCTGAACCTTATTAAATGTAGTCATAAGTTTTCTATCAGAATCAAAAGGAATTTCATCTACCCTTGGATATTCTTCATCAAGTTTTCTCTTATCAATATTAGCCTTAAGTGCTAAGTCAATAAGTGCTGTCTCAGTAGGGTCTCCAATAGTTTTAATGTTTTCCCCATCTTGAACTATTTGAGTATCATTGCAAAGATTTATTATTTCAACTACTTTCTTTGCATCCATAATATCATCTGCATACCCATCCATAGTAAAGACTTTCATTACAGTCATTTTATTTTGTGTAAGAGTTCCTGTCTTATCAGAGCAAATAACTGTAGCACATCCAAGAGTTTCAACAGCTGGAAGTTTTCTTATTATGGCATTTCTTTTAATCATCTTTTGAACACCAACAGCAAGCACAATTGTTACAACTGCTGGAAGTCCCTCTGGAATAGCAGCAACTGCAAGTGATACTGCTGTCATAAACATTGGCATTGCAGGTCTTCCTTCTAAGATACCAACAATGAACATAACTGCACAAATTACAAGAGCACCAATTCCTAAGTACTTTCCTACTTCTGCCAGTTTATTTTGAAGAGGTGTTTTCTCTTCCTCTGTGTTTGAAATCATATCTGCAATTTTGCCTATTTCTGTATCCATCCCAGTGGCTATAACAACGCCTTTTCCTCTGCCGTATGTAACCATAGAGGACATAAAAGCTATATTTTTTCTATCTCCTAAAGGAACTTTTTCATCATTAATTAAATTTGCATTTTTTTCAACTGGAACCGATTCTCCTGTTAAAGAGGATTCTTCAATTTTTAAATTTGATGACTCAATAATTCTTAAGTCCGCCGGAACATATTTCCCAGCTTCAAGTAAAACTATATCTCCAGGGACAAGTTCTCTTGCAGGTATTTCCATAGATATCCCATCTCTTATAACGTTAGCTGTTGGAGCAGCCATTTTCTTAAGTGATTTTAAAGATGCCTCAGCCTTATTTTCCTGAACAACTCCTATAATAGCATTTACTATAACAACCATAAGTATTATTATTGCATCGGCAAGCTCACCTGTAAGTCCAGATATTACTGCAGCTACAATAAGTATTATAACTAAAAAATTATTAAATTGTTCAATGAACTTTTGAAAAGTGTTTTTTCCTTTTACTTCTTTAAATTCATTGAGTCCATAATCCTCTAGTCTTTTCTGTGCTTCATCTTTTTTAAGTCCATTTTTTGTCGTTTTAAGTTTTTCCATTGATTCTTCTTGAGATAAATTGTAAAACAAATCCATTCGTTCAGCCTCCCCTATATTATTTATTATTTCATACAAAAAGACCTTTATCCATAATTATGGATAAAGGTCTTACTCACAAGAAAACCTTGCCAACCGACCGGGACAAACCGTGATGACGATCGGTTAATGCTGCTGCAGAGTTACTCCCCTTTAATGACTAAATTATACCATTTCATATGCTTATGTCAATATGTTTTCATGTATAATTGCAAAATAATTTTTGTACTTAATATCATTAATTGCAATCTTTCCCATCATAGATGATATGAAATCACTTATATGATAAAAAATACGCTTAAAAAAAGGCACTGATTTATAATCTTTTACTGCATACAAGTCCTCTTCAATTTGATTACCATCAACTGCATTTTTAATAACAACTTTGCCTATTTTCTCATCCTTCATAATTTTTCTAGGAAGCTTTTTATTTTGAATGACAGCTGTTTCTATTTTATCAGATTCCATCATTGGTATTGATAAATCATTTGTGACTTTACCTTCAAGAACTCCTCCCTTATAATATTTATTTTTTATATTAAAAGCAGTTCCTTTTTTATAGTACATTTTATTTTTATATATTTCTTCACCATATTTTAAAATATTATTGCTTTCAGTTTCTCTGCTTTTTTCTGTGCTGCACCCCAACACCACAGATATATATCTAATAGGCATTACATTGTTTTTTGAAATATTTTCTGTGCCTACAAGACAATATCCAGCAGCACTTGTATGACCAGTTTTTAGTCCATCAGCATTAGAATTTATCTTTAACAATCCATTTGTGCTTTCATATTCAGTGTCATTGTACTTATATGTCTTTTGTGATGTTATATTTAAAACATCAGGATACTTTTTAATCAATGTTTCAGCAAGGATTGCAGTATCATAAGCTGTAGTAACATTGTATGTATTTCCTTCTGTAAGCCCTGTTGCATTAATATATTTTGTTTTATTCATCCCAATTTCCTTAGCTTTTTTATTCATTTCGTCAATAAATGATAATCCTGTTTTCATTTCATAATAATGTTGAAGTGCCATAGCACTGTCATTAGCAGAAACAATTAAAAGAGTGTATATAAGATCTTTTAATTTAATAGTTTCATTTCCTTTAAGTCCAATACCATCTATATATTCATTTTTATCCAAATTACAATTCAAAACTATTTCTTCATCCATATCAATTTTATTTTCTTCAATAAAATCTCTAATAACAAAATAGGTCATCAATTTTGTTATTGATGCTTGTGGAAGAATTTCATCTTTTTTATTTTCATAAAGTATTCTTCCTGTTTTATAATCAATTAAAACTGCCGCCTTATAATCCTTTTTCTCCCCTCCATAAGCAAACGTATTAAAACACACAATAAATGCCATAAACATAACTAATATTTTCTTCTTCATATACTCCACTCACCTTTAATGCAAAAATTAGATTCTTTCTACATAAAATTATACACCACTTTTTATAATTGCGAATTGAGAATGGAGAATTAAAAATAAAAATAGCTCAGAAAGCAGAATTACTATTCCCAAAAATAAAGCTGTAGAAAAGCTTAATGATTTACTTGATTAGATATTGTGGGGGAATAGCCCTTCTTAATTTTACGCTTTTTAGTGTGGGAAAAGTGCGGGAAAAGTCCCATTAGCATCAAAAAATAAGAAACCGTAAAACCTTAAACACATTGATTTTAATGGCTTTACGGCAAACATTTCATATTGGCGGGAGCATGTGGGAATCGAACCCACCTAACGTGGTATTAGCACGTCAACACAGTTTTGAAGTTTAACCAATATACTATATGCACAACAAACTACCTATTTTAAATGGTTATAGGCACTTATACAGCTAACTTGCATATCTAATTAATGAAATTTTAGCATATTTCTTTATTTTTATCAATAGTTCACTTTACCACAATCCTTTTAAAGTAATTTCTTTATCAATGTATTTAGCATTATCATCTCTATCTTTTGCTCTTAAAGCAATAGTGTACATATATTTCAGAGCGTCAATCCTACATTCTGTATCACTATTTACAGTTAACGTATATGCATCACTTGGGGTATCTCCTGGAATTACTTCAAAATCAAATTTAGCATCAGCAACTTCTACACCATTATTAAATTTCTTTGCGGTATAAACTATATAACTTCCTGCCTTAATAGAAGTATCGGGTTGCATATCACCGACAAGGGAATATGTAAAGTTATCTGTTTTGATTGGCTCTGTAACTGTTACATTAATACTTACACTCTTTGTTATTCCTTCTGTGCTTGTGAATGTTGAAGTAATTATACTTGAACCAACATTGACACCTGTAATTAAACCCTTTTCATCTATGGTACAATTAGAATTATCTGATTTATAAGTTAATGCAGGATTTTCTACAATAGCATCATTATCTTTTACAGTTACATCAAATTGCAATGTTTTATCTTTTTCAATAGTTGTATCTGTATTAGTTGTTTCAATTGTATATAGATGTTTAGTTTCATATTGCCATCTGTCGGCAATTTCATTTTCAAGGTCATCATTGGAATTAGTTGTAGCTTTTTCAACATTCAATATTATTAATCCTATTTTTGTCTTGTCTATCCCTGTAACATTCCATGCTTCACCAAATTTAATAAACCTTTGTTGTAATGTTACATTTACATTGTTCTTAATAGTTACAACCATCTTTCCTGCTGCAAGAGGAAAATATTGTCCTGTTTCAATATCCATTACTTTAGTTTCTAAAATTGCAGCACATTCTTTAATTGTGCCTACATTATTTAATTTAATCACATGAGGGCATTTTTGTATTTCTGCTTTATAATAGATGTCGTTAATATTATCTATATCTGATGTAACAAGGTAATTATTATCCTTATAAATAACAATATCCCCTCTGCTAATAGGGGACTTTGTAATTAATTTTCTTATATCTTCATTATTATTTTTAATGTTGCCAACAAGTCCAATTGCTGATACATTGTTTATTTTAATTGGTTTTCCTAAATTATCTATTAAATAAGATATGTCGCTTTCAATATTAAGCATTTTCTACACCTCTTTTATTTTAATACTCTATTAATAAACGCAGTACAATTATTTAGGAAAAATAATTCAGCATCCCAAATTTTGTTTGAGATTGTACTATATTCATAGAAAGCATTATTATATTTAATAAAATAGCATACTGTATATTTAGCATATCCATCTCTCTTTGCTACACAATAAGATATACGAATAATATTATCTTCTAATGTATATGCAAATTTATTTTCAAAGTTATTTTTAATACAACATTCATTTATTTTATCTGCAAAATAATTCATATCTTCCTGTGAAATATTTTGTCTATCATTAAAATTTATCATTTTTACACCTTCTTTCATTTTTTTGCAATCTCTAATAGCCGATTTAAGCACTTTAAAAAGTGTTAGGCATATAAATACTCGTCTAAATATGAATAATGCATTGTAGGTCAAATAGGAGCGTTTTAGAGGTATATGAGGGAAATTGGTCTGTTGTAACTATTGATATATCTATGCTTGTAAAATGCATTAAAAAAGGGTATTTACAATGTAAACGCCCTTTAATTTTATGATTCGTTGTCGAGTACGAGTCGCAATTATTTAAACATATAAATAAAACTTGCACCGTCTGTAAATCCTTCATCCGAGGGAATTAATCTTATTTTTCTATCTAAAGCATCAATTCTATTATTAAGATTTTCAGAAAATTGGCTTATTGAAATATCATCTGTTTTATAGTTTTTCATGTTGGAAACATTATTGGCTATTGATTCAAGAATACTCAATGCCGTTTTTAATATGTTTTTCTTGTTGGTCTTACTGGAAGGATCATAATTATCTATTGCATTAAGTTCATTCTCTTGAAGGTAGATTATTAGCTTATTATCATCAAGTGAAATACCTTCACATTCCATTTTTAATCTTTCAAGGTTTGTCATATTATCATTCCTTTCTTGTTTATAATAAATTTTAGATAATAAAAATGCACGCCTATAATTACTTATAAACGTGTATTGGAGTTACTTATTTATTTTTTATTTCTTGTATTCCTAATGTAAAATCAATTAAACTTTCAACAAGGTCTATTGCTTGTTGTTCATCATACCCTCTTTTTTCTATTACTTCAAGTCCTTTTCTTGCTACTGCAATATAAGGATATTCTTTGTTTTTAGGATTAGGTTTAATTTGAATTTCATAACCTTTATAATTCATATTTTCCCTCCATCATTTTTCATATAACCATCTTAAATTATATTCATTATTATCTAACCATTTAAGCATCTCATTTAATTTAAGTGTTAACTTCTTTTGTAAATGTCTTTCATTAGGCAATATTTTATTATCTTTGAAATAATTTATTACTCTGTATCTGAGTGTATCTATTAATTCATCTTTATTAGCTTCTTGCTTAAGAAATGGATTCGTTCCATTTTCATCAATGTTTAATCTACCATCCAGTATTTTATTATCACTCATTGTCATTGTGATATGATATAAAATTAATTCTCCACTTCTAATATCAATATTATCATCATTTAGGTTAAATGGTTTATATACTTTATCATCTACAATTATATAATCTTCTGATAAGGAATATATTTCATCAAAATAGCTCTTAAAGATGCCAAACTTTTCTTCTCCTAATTTATCAACTGCATTACAGAATAATTCAACAAGGTTATACCATTTTATACGCTCTCTTCTTATAAAATCATAAATCTCAATGCCTTTATATTCAAATTCTATTCTTTCTATATATGTATTTTTATACTCATTAACTTCATTTTTTTGCAATTGTCTATTTACAAATAATTTTTCGCCTTTATGGTTAATTGCATCATTGTAATACATAAAAACACCTCCTAAAAAATATACTTTATTATATATTCTGTATATGTTTAAATTTTCCTCTTTTTACAGTTATTTTTTATACGTAGAAAATTAGATATACTAAAACACTTAAAAGGCAATTAGGGGTATCGACACTATCGACAACCTCCAAATAGCTTAAATAACCGTATATTCATGCAGTTTATACTGTATATTGATGTATATTATGCATTGGTTTATATGCATTAGGATAAAATTTTGCTTTTATATACTATTGACACCCTTGTAACCCTTGATACTACTGGATTTGTAGCATTATCAGAACATTTCGCTAAATAAAGATTTCGCGAAGTGTCTGTATATTGTGTCTATTATCCTTCTAACCCTTGATACAACTACATTTGCCTTAAAAGTAGCGTATAATGTTAATATACGAAGGTTTGTTAGTATCTGATAAGCAAAGTTTGCATATTAGGTGTTATTTGCTTTATCTATAACATATATTAATTATATCTATAGTAATTATAGTAGTAACAGGCGAAAAATGAGGGAACAAACCCTACATTATGTAAACCTTGATATCGTCAACATTTCAGTTAAACATGAAACACATTATTAATTAACATTATATAGTATAGCACATATATTAAATAGTATATCACATTTACTCTAAACACACAATATATAGTATGCTATTCATTTATCACCACTACATATAGTATTAATGTAAAAGGTTAAATAGAATTAACTACCTAACCTTTACACTTTAACCACTCCATTTATGGCTCTGTTACTACCTTCTTGCTATTCTCTATCTTTGCTTTCTCTCCCTCAACATCATTTATGTAAGGTGATTGTGCTAATAATGTTTCCAAACTAATAGCACCCATATCATTTAATGTCTTTAAGTTATTAATAATCTCTTCATCATTGCTTGGTATAGCCATATCAAATACAACTTCAACATCCCTTGCATCTATATCTATATTTTGTAACTTTAACATCTTTTGCATTAACTTCCATCTGTACCTAAAGCCATCTATCAAATACTTACTGTTTATTTGTGCTTTAATCTGTGCCATTGAATACAACATCTTAATAGAAGTTTCACTTACATTAGATATTTCAACCCCTGATGTGATTATTGAAGGTGTCATCGATATATCCAATAATGCCTGCCTTAACATATTATATATTGTTTCTAATGACTTGTAATCCATTCTATTTGTAACTAATTCAAACTTTGAACCATCATCAATTTGTAAACAATAACCTGTAATATCTGGATTTATAGCACCTTCTCCGCCTTTACCGATATTAAGTTTTGTACCTGTAAGTGTAGGAATGGGATTAAGAAATTTATAGAAACTATCTGCATATTTACTTATAAGTTCTTCCATATTATCAAGGATATTTACATAGTCCTCTAAATCCGACCTACCTTGACGTTCATCCATTTCATTAAGTGTTTTATATATTACAGGTAATCCACTCACATTATTATACTGTCCTACCTTGTGCATATAACCACCTGCATTAGTCCATTCAACTACATTGCTATCAGTGAATACATTCCAATAACTAACGCCATTGCTTATATAGTGTTCTATAAACCCTATGTACTCTAAACTATCTGAATAAATCGGATAGCCATCCTCACTATTAATTAATTTACTTTTAATTCTGTTATCATTATTGAAATATAAATACTCATACACTTCCCCATATTTTGTTAGCTTATCTAAAATTTTATAATCTATATCGTTGTACTTCGACTTCTTATAAACTTGCTTTAACTCCTTAATGCTCTTTTCATCACCTGATAGGGTACAAGGTTTACCCAATAGAAATGATGTTTGAAAATTTAATATTGTTTTAGCATACTGCAACACAATTTTTCTTGTTTTAAATACTCTATTATTATAAACTTCATCTGTTCTTGATAGAATTGCGTGTCTACCGCTTAGATACTCTTTTATATTTAAAATATTGTCTATTCTATCCCTATGCCATGATTGCTCACATTCTTGTTCAAACCAATATGGACTATTGTTATAATTTTGTTTAATATATTCTGCTAAAGTCATTAATAATCACGCTCCTTATTTTATTTTGTTTTTATTTTCCTCAACATCTTTTTTAACATCATCAACAATGTTTAATTTATCAGTTAATGCTGTAATTACATCTTGATATTTCTTTTCTCTTGCATCTGTGGTTTTTAATACATACATTAATAACCAAACAAATAATACATATCCCAAACCTTGACTAATTGCCATTTTTAATATTTCCTGTTCCATAAAATCACTTCCTTTATATATTTAGTTACCGATATATTCTCGATTACTAAAAGACAAATGTCGTTAAGTTATTACAAATACCACTTATTGGCTTTAAGTGCCTGTACTGCTAATGCAAGGGCATCAACAAGGTCGTCATGGTTATTTGCACCCTTGATATTCCCCATCTTGCCATCATCTTCAACAAAAATACGCATTTGATCTAATGTATCCCTATCATTTATAAGTATAATTCCTGTTTCAAACGCTTCTTTTAAGTCCATAATTAACTTATTTTTACTTACATTATCAGTGTACCAACCGTATTCATAGGTTTTAACGCCCCTAATCTTATCAAACTTCTTGATTTTTAAGACGTTTATATATCCCTGCTCTTTTCTTAATCTTGTAATAAGGTCTAAGCCATAACTGTTTCTCTCTGGCAAATACATTGCATAATTAAAATACATTCCTAAATCATATGCAACCTGTGCAAATTTATATACAGGTACATCATTCCTATTGAAAATCGCCACCTGTTCACCACTACTATCAAGAATTACAATACTGCTGAAATCCCCCTTTAATCCTGCCCCCGTATCTATTCCACCAAAATATCGTTCTCCACGTTTTACATCTTTATAAATAAATAAACCCTTACCAAAATACTTAATTAAACTATCTGGTAAAGGTTTAATTTCATTATATTTCAATGGTGTAGGAAGGTAATTATATCTATTTGTAATTATTGAAGCATCAAATACGCCTGTTGAAGTTGTTACAAATGATTCCTCTGGAGTTGAAGGAAACTCTTGATTAAATTCATCAAGTGTCATATCTAATAACTTCCATTGTCGCCACATTAATTGTTTTAAACTTGCACCTTTTTCATACAACATACTCTCATATGGTGTGAGGTCATTTGCACTTAATCTTACACCATGACATTCTGATTTATACCATGTTTCCGCTTGGTCATAGTCCGACTTAAATTGTGTTTTATTTTGATACCAATTGTAGAAAAATGCCTTATATTTTGAATTATTTTTATAAGCACTTGTAAAAAGATTATAATAGTTGTTACCTATTCCATTACTTGTGCTTTCAATAATTATCTTTGAATTAGGATTTTTTGCAAGTGATTGCTCTAATGCTAAAAGTCCTTTACTTTGTTGTTTTTCCTCCCAAAATGCAAATTCACTTAAATGTATCATTTGACAAGTAAATGACCTCCCCAGTTCTTTGTTCCCTGCGACTTTGACCGATATCCTTGAACCATTTTCAAGTAGTAATTCCATCTTATTCATACGTCTTTGCTTAACTTGATATTTGTCAGGAATACTCTCATACATCATTTTTAATCTGCTAAATATATTTTGTACTGATTCACCATCATAACTTAACATCAAATAATTAGTATGAGGTAAAGTACAAGCATAATAAAGCATTAAACCCAATGACATTGTAGTAAATCCAATCTGACGTGCTTTACAAATAATATTATATTTACTCATATTATTTACAAAATCCTCTTGTTCTTTATTTAAAACAAAAGGGACTTCCTGTCCTTCATTATCTATAATTTTTACAAAATTCTTTAACCACAATACTGGATTATCATTTATAATCTCCAACTTTTCATTAGTTGTTAATTTTTTCTTTACTTTAGACAATTAAAGTCCTCCTCTCTGCATAATATAAAAACAAGGATACTCAAACTTTGCTTACCCTTGTTTTCTCATTTTAAGAAACCTTAACTCAAGCCATTTTTGGCTCGTGGATTCCCACTAACCAATGTCAAACCATTACCTACTTATTCAATTTCAAGCCCATCATCTTCTTCAATTTCGACTTCATCTTCAACTTTAACTTTATCTATATTTTTTAAATTCTTCTTAACTTCTTTTTGCAACATCAATAATGTTTTAATTGCCTTGTCATCCCCTTCGAGGGCTTTATCTTTTACAACATTGTAGATTTTAAATATATCTGCTGTCATACCTTCAGCCATCTTTAAATTCAATAAATTCTGATATTCTTCTGTCTTTTCCCAATCTTGAAGATTTTTATATTTAATTTCACTACCTTTGCAATATTTTTCTTTAAATTGTTCTTCCGTAATCGTTGAATAATCCCTTGCCCATGTTTTCATACCATGTTTCCACATGAAATAATAACGCTTTTCCAATTTTATGTTACATAATGCTTTTTTTAATGTTAATTGTTGCATCTTAATTCCTCCTGTTCTATTTTCATATCAATTTCCATCATTTTTGTCTGCAATAAATTTATTTCTGTTAACGCCATATCTGCCCACACGATACAATCATCATAATCATTTTTCTTGTTTTTAAATAAGTTTTTAAACATAATAAAACGCCTCCAATATTTTTTATTCCTCTATTACTAATTGACAAAATTAAACCTACTAAATTCAATGCTTACACGTCCTAAATTTATCCGTCATACAGATATACATATAGATATACTTACAGATAAATTATTTACCCTCATTTTTAATAGATTATTTTTCATATTTTGTATTAAAACAATGTTAATATTATAATTTATATTATTTAATTCCTTTTACATTCACTCTATCTAAAATACGAACACGTTAATTACTTTATTTCTTTATTCCTCTATTACTAACTGCTAAAATTAAACTTAGTATTATCAATGCTTACAGATTTCAAATTTATCTGTTATACGTATATACATATAGATATACATACTGATATGCTTACAGATAAGAACATAGATATACATATTTTAATTATTTTTTACAATAATAAAAGGGTAACCATTATCGATAACATTATATTTTTTTTTTATTTCTTTGTTACATCTAACACGCTTTAAGTCATAGCTTAATAATATTTCTTGAAGTGATTTTTTTAATTGCCTTTCTACTTCACGTTGCTTTATATTACTATTTATAATCAATTCATTAATGACTTCTTTTTCAGTGGCATATGATTTATTATCCAAAATATTAAGTAATATTTTAGTTATTGCCATTGATTGTGTATCACTTTTTATAGTTGTAGTTCTATCAACTATTTTCTTTTCTTTATGGTCATAAACTTGCTTATATTGTGGATATAATTTATCAGCTACTTCTTTTCCTTCAGCACGATAAAACATCTCTCTACTTAAACCTTTCATAGTATAATTATTATCTTTCCATTTTTGTCCTTGTTCTTCTATGAATTGAAACATATTGGTTGTATATGAAGGAATAGAATAATAATTAATATGCTTTTGTGCTTTATTATCACTATTTATATTAATGGCTTGACTTCTTTTTAGCATATCTTCTGGAATATTTGTTTCATCAATTTTATTTAATAAATTATGATACTGAAATAATACATTTTTCTTACTTATTTCAATTGCACTATGTTCATTTATTCCTAATAGTTTACATATAAATCTGGTACTAGCATAAAACACTACATTATCATCACTATCAGTGAATTTTTTACTATAAACATTATCCTCGGCAATAAGAAATAACTGGTCTAAATATTTAATATTTCTTTTTATATTCTTAAATGCTTCTGGACATTGTTTCTCTAATTCACCATTTAATAACATCTTATGATTTTCTCTTAACATCTCTTTTTGCTCTTTCTGCCACTCTGTTTCCATTATCTCTAAATTGAAAATTTCTCTTATAAATTTATATGCTTTTGGTCTACTTTTAAAATTGCCTAATACTTCTATAAGATTAATTATGTTATAAGACACATTACAACTAAAACAATGATAAATATATGTACCTTCTTCATTTTTAAATATTCCTGCACTTGGATTATTGTCTTCATGTAATATACATCTAAAAGAAGTTGGATATTTAATTTCTAATAGTTTTCCTAAATCATATCCCTTAATATAATCAAAGAACGCTTGATTATTTTCTAATATTATACGAGGATTTCCTATACTCTTTTTTAAATACTCAACATCTCTATTTTTTAATGCTTTTAAATTATAATTATCATTGTTAATATCAGTAGGGGGTTTTTCGCCATACAATAATATAGATATATTATTAATACCCTTATTATTGTATGGCTTATTCTCCTGTGCATTGGTATCACTAACTTTAAGAGGGTTTTCAATAGGGTATTTTTCAAGTATTTCATTACAATTAATTCTATTATCATAATTCTTATATATTAAGCTTTTGCCACCAAAATATAACCTACTTAAATTTTTACATTTTTCATCACAATTATTAAATACACTCATTAAAGATAATTGTAATTGTTTAGCAATATTATAATCAGTTATGGCTTCATCTGTACAAAATACTAATCTAAATTTATGATGTTCAGGTGTATGACTAAAACTTGTATATCCAAATACAGGTAATATATTTAATTCCTTACACCTATTTAATTCTTCTTCAATAGTAGTATTTTCATCAAAATCTAATGCAAATAATTGTTGACTAATCCAATCCGTTTCTTTTTTACCATTAAGAAAAGAGGGTTTAAATGTTTGCCCTCTTGTTAATGATTCTGCTAAATCTTTTATATCTATTTCAATACTTGATTTAATTAATCTATTTGTAATTGATCCAATTTCTTTTCCTATTGGCTTTACTGTATATTGTTTATTATCTAACATACATTTTATATTCATATATTATATATCATCCTTTCAATAGTTTGACTTTGACTGACTTTGACTATTAAAGCTAAATTTTCGCTTTAATTAATCTTCTTTCTATAATTTTTTATTTTTAACATTACATTATTAATTTTTATGTTATATACAATGCCCTTTTAACGCTCCTACAGCCCCGTAGAGCGTGTTTTGTTATTAAAAGGTATAATTACATACCTAGCACTTTTTAAAGTGCTTAAATCGGCTGTTTTGGAAAATATATGTAATTAAAAATAACTTGTGGCATAACTTAATTTTATAAATGTCTTTTTTACGATTGCTTGGCTAAATATTTCTTTATTGTTTTCTTTTAATTGCTTACAAAATGCAGTATAATCAGCTGTTGCAACGCCTTTATCATGATATGTATTTGTTTTTATAAAGCTATTTTTAGGCATAGAAAAAGACACATTAAACAATTCTGATAAACCTTGAAGGTCTATTTCTGTTTCTAATGTGCCTTTCTCGTCAATATGTATTTTTTTATATAATTTATATTTGTCTATTAAGTCATAAAATTCTTGTTGACTATGATTTTCAAGCAGTTCATATAATTCATCAAATCCTAGTATGTCTTTAATCCATTTCCTGCAATTATCCTTATTGAAACCATACATCTTAAAACTTGCATCTATACTTAGAAGTACCATTTTTGCTTCTTCTGTTAATTGTGATATATCCACATCATATAAACTCAAAATCGTTAAAATACAACTTCCTGCGTACTTTTTTGTATAATTATTTGTGTTAATTCCTTCTATGATGTTTAAATTTGCCCCTTTATTATTATTTACACCGACTGGATGATTTCCAAAGGAACGCCTGTGAATTAAATCCATGTCAACGCCTATTAACTTGTGTTTCTCTGAACCTTCTTGTCTGTATAAGCTATTAAAATTATAAAAGTGTGTTATTTCATATTCTTTTAATTGATTTAATATTATACAACTTGATAAGCTGTCTATATCATCACTCAAAACTAAATCAAATTTTTCATTACTAAAACACCATTCTGGAAATTTATCTCTATATTCTTTATTCATCTTTATTGATGAAGGATAAACCTTCACCCTTTTGTATAATACAATTTACAATTTAAAGTTCTAACGAATGTTTTCTATTTTTATCCCCCTGTTGTGAAAACAAGTTCTCCTTTTATTTTGCATTTTCAAGGGAATTTTAAATTTTATCCTTCATCTTTTCACTTCCTTTCTATATTTTTGTTGATATTCAATTTTAAAAACAACAAGTTTACATGCCCCCTTTCGGCTTTTTATTTTTATTAATTTACTTAACTAAATCTCTATATTTTTGTAATCTTTCATTATCTATATTTCTTTTGCCATTCTCAAATAAACATATCCAACTAGGACTGCAATTTAATATTTTTGCCATCTTATTAAGTGTTACTTTATTTCTTTTTCTCCAAAGTCGGAAATACTCTAACTCTGTCAAAGATACATTTTCATACATTTTTATAGTTCCTCCTTATCATTACTGTAAATAAATTTACTTAAAAAAGAGAGGGAAATATATCCCCCTCTTAATTAACTATTAAGCAGTTTTAGTAAATTTTACTGCTGCACTTGGATGCAATACTCTTAAAGTATTTTCCATTATAATTTGTCCTTTTCTGCTATCGCCTGTTTTGCTTAATTCTTCATAAGCAAGTGGTCTTAACTCTCCAACATCAATGTAACTCATGTTAGCAAGTATCATTGTATCAACTGGCATTGCATCAACTGTATAAACATAAGCACTTCCGAAAGTCAAGTTGATTTTATTTACAACGCTACCAAATTCGTTCTGCACGTTTGTGTATCTTTGCTTGTCGACGAATAAAGTATTAATTACATCTGTCATGTTGTAGTCGCATAAAAGCACTAAATCCTGTCCTGATGTTCCTGCTTGACGCATTAGTTTGCTCATGTTATTAAAATCAGCAATTGTTGGGTTAGATGCTTTTGTTACTGTATTTTCTTTTGTTATAAAATTAACTAAACCCTTCATTTGGCGTGGTGTAGTTCCGTTTTCTTCTGTATAAACACCGTTTACTAAATACCATTCTAAATCTCTTTTTGCTTCGACGATTCTATTTCCGATTTCATGAGCGAATAGGTCATTTATATCCTCAACTGATACTGCACCAGCAGTTCCGCTTATGTTTACTGCCTTTGAAATTATCTGACAAATATTTTTATCTCCTGTTGCTCTATCACTTGCAAGGAAAGTTGAAGCATCTGCACCTTCAAGAGCCAAATTCCTTGAATTATCTAACTTCTCATATTTCCAATCAGTGATTATGCTTGAAACCTTTTTTGTTCCCTTCTTTAAAAGTAGTGAAGAAAATGGAAGGTTTACATTATCAACCATAACCATTTCTTTTGTTAAGTCCATTATTTCATTATTTATATTGCTTGTTTTTATCATTTAAATCATCCTTTCTTATTTAAAATTTACTGAAATAGTTTACTAAATTTTGATTTAAGCATACCTTCAACGTCCTTGTTTTTTTCTGCAACACTGTAAGCATCATCATTCTTATGCTCGTTTGGTTTATAACTATTGTCTATTTTCTGTTTCTTCTGCAAGTCCATTAATTTAGTTATTTTTGTTTTTGAACCCTCTAAATCATCTGAAACAACTAAATCAAATAAGCTTTCATCAAGTCCATTCTTAAGCATTTCAACCTTAATACTGTTGTTAAGATTATCTTTTTTTAGTGTGTCAATTTCCTTTGCTTTTTCTGTTGCAGTTGTTAAATTTACAGTTAAATCTGCTACTTGTTTATTAAGTCCCTTTAGCATTTCCTGTACTTCCTGTTTTGTGTACTGTTCTTTTTTAAGTTCCAAAATAAAACACCTCTCTTTTATTTATTTTAAATATAATAATGGTGATAAAATGAACGCTATATATAAAACACTCCATGGTAAATTAATTTACTTTAAAAAAAAAGAGATAGCACAAAATAATTTAAGTGCTACCACTTTATATAATTAAACACATGGAGGTGTTTTTATCTAAAAAAAGTGTAACGCATTAATTCCCGTTACCCATTTGCTTTATACTTTAGTTTGGAGGAGGTGAGATTTGAACTCACTACAAAAGCAACGAAAACTTACCATTATGACAAGAAAATTAGTAAAATTATATACACATAATGTTAAAAATAAAAAATTATAAGGACTAAAAAAGCCCTTAAATAAATATCTTTAATGTTAAGATACTTGTTTAAAGGTTTTTTTACTCTCTCCTAAGTAGACGTTTTTGCAAAAATCCCCTGTACCCATTGGTGCATCTACACTTGAACGTATTTTTTATGATTTTTTACATTTATTGCCATTGCCTTCAAACTCTTATGTATCAACGGTTACAGGGTATTTTCTAAATGCTAACAAAATCACTTTTTGCGTATTTCTCTCATCAGTTCTTTTTGATAATTGTTTCTATGCTCCTTCCAACATTCGGGACAATATTTAGTGTTTTCTTCTATACATATTAAGAACGAGGATTTTTAAAAAATTATAGCTTTTAAAACCTTATATATCAACGGTTACAGGGGATTTTCTAAACTGTCTTAATTCATCTTTTTACGTTATCTATATATCATTCTATTAGAAAATGCATGATTTAGGTTTTTTAACAACCTTTTATCCCTTATGTATCAACGGTTACAGGGTATTTTCTAAATGCTAACAAAATCACTTTTTGCGTATTTCTCTCATCAGTTCTTTTTGATAATTGTTTCTATGCTCCTTCCAACATTCGGGACAATATTTAGTGTTTTCTTCTATACATATTAAGAACGAGGATTTTTAAAAAATTATAGCTTTTAAAACCTTATATATCAACGGTTACAGGGGATTTTCTAAACTGTCTTAATTCATCTTTTTACGTTATCTATATATCATTCTATTAGAAAATGCATGATTTAGGTTTTTTAACAACCTTTTATCCCTTATGTATCAACAGTTACAGGGGATTTTCTAAACCGTTACATTTTATTTATTTCTATATTTTCTTACTCTTTCTCTTGTTTGATTTTTGTCAACTTCCTTCCAACATTCGGGACAATAAAAAAAAGAGTGCCATTAAGCACCCTATGCAACCATTGCTTTTTTATCTGCAACCTTTATATATTCACCATAAATTTCATATTCACCATACCCATTATCTTGCTTTTTATATTGAAATTGAAAATATCCATCTGCTAATTCTAATAATTCTTCAAAATATTCCCCCGTAGCACATATCCAATCTAACAAGTCCATATATGTTGCTAATCGAAAATTCTCTGCTTTCATGTAAAGTTTCATATAGTGAATACTTTCCGCATCAGCAGCACTTGTAAGTCCCCATTCCATGTAATCTTCACGTTCAATTTCATAATACATTATTTTTTTTGTTTCCATTTTTTATCCCCCTTAAATTAATTTTATTTATTTATGTAATGCCTGTTTTAACGCCTTTAATGCTTGTAAGTGTATCTCTCTATCCTTTAAGTTTGTATCTTGTGTAATCTGCCATTCTAGGGCTTGTATCTGTTGTTTAATTTTGTTAGTGTCTTTATTAACAACTACCTTTAACATTATTTTCACCTCTCTATTTATGTAATACTTTATCATACTTTGTAATACCTGTCAACACTTTTTATTTTAGTGTAGTAATTAGTATTACTTTGTGATATTATTATATTTAGGAGGGATTTAAATTGAGTGAAAAAATAAAAACATCTATTAGTTTAGATAAAGAAGTATATGATAAAATACAAGAAATGGCTATTGCGGATGATAGAAATTTTAGCCAATTCGTGAATAAGATTTTAAAAGAATATCTAAATCAAAAAGAATAATATATATAAAAAGGGCATCCCCATTTTTGGAGACACCCTTTTATTTTCTTATTATATAAATTCATTCATGATACTGAATCTATCATGTGCTTGTTTTAATTCGTCATTGTCTAACTGTACATACTGCCTTGTTGTCTGTAAAACACTATGTCCCATTATTTTTTGTAAATGAAATAAACTCATGCCTTGTTTTACCGCATTAGTTGCAAAAGTATGTCTTATTTGATATAGTGTTCCTTTAACTCCTGCTTTATCTGCTAAACGCCTAAATGACAACTCTAAATTCTGCTTTTTAATTTGCCCTCCATACGTTGACTGAAAAATATATTCACTATTCATGCTCTTTGCTATCTTAATTAATTCATTAAGATATTCAGCTGTTTTTTTACCTATAGGTAAGCATCTTTCAGTAACCGTTTTGCTTACTTCACTTCTCACCCTTATAAAACAATTTTTAATATCGACATCATCAATTACTAATTGTACCAATTCACCAACTCTTATTCCTGTATCAAGGATAAGAATTATTACGCAAAAATCTCTAAAACCCGTATATGTTGTAAAATCACAAGTATCTAATAATCTTTTTATATCTGAATTAGCCATAGGTTGCACTTTGTCTACTGGAGTTTTTAGCAGTTTTATTTTCAAGGATAAATTATTATTTATATATTTTTCACTATATAACCAATTTAAATATGTTTTTATTGTTCTTAATCTGATATTTACTGTGAAAGGACTATAGCTTTTTTCAAAAGTCATATAATAAATATAATCTCTAAAAAAGTCCTCTGTAACTGCACCTCGGTTTTTACCTGACTGATATGCAAACTCTTTGCAATATCTGAATGTAGTTTCATAATTTTCAATCGTGCGAACCCTTAATCCTTCTAACTTTTTACACTGTATAAACTTATCAGTAAGCATAAAAAATTCATCAAAATTTATGCTCTCTTTTACTCGGTCTTTTTGCATAACAGTGTCCATTTGAATTTTTACCTTCCTTAAACCCATTAAAATCAACATCCTTTGCTTTTAAATTTAATTAGGTCTGCAAGTCAGTTTAATAATATCTGCATAAATAAAAAATGGATTATAAGATATTAGTAATATCCTATAACCCATTGATTTTCTAAATATTGGCGGGAGCATGTGGGAATCGAACCCACCTAACGTGGTATTAGCACGTCAACACAGTTTTGAAGACTGGCAGGCACACCAGCACCTCTCTACCCCCAAATAGCAATTTTTATTTTATCACAGTTTTATTTAAATATCAAGTGGCATACCCCCACCACCTATGCTACGCTTAGAGGTAAGGGACTTCTTGTGTGTTTAAAATTAATTTTGGGATTTTAATAATACCCTCTTATCCTCGATTCTTTTTGTCAGCTTTATTGAATCAAAATATTCCAATACTGCAACTGCATACTTCCTTGAAGCGCCAATGGTATCTCTGTATTGAGCTGCAGTTATCTCGCTGCTGTGTTTAAATAGTTCAATTAATATCCCTTTTGCCTCATTTAAATTTCTTGAAGTAATATAAATATCTTCAGAAATCTTAACTATTTCCTCATTATCAACTAAGGATGCAAATACAATCTTTGCTGTTTTTTCTTCCCTTCCGTAAGATTTAAATATATCCTCAGGCTTTGGAGGCTGAAATTTTGCATCGTTAATTGAGTTAAGCATTTCATCCTTTATTTCCTGCTGTCTCTTGCTATATACTACTTCAAATGTCTTTAATGAAACAAAATTCCCATTTACTTTTATTAAATCATCAAAGGAATTTAATATACAGTCAAACAGTTTTTGTTTCATATTCGAGCTGAAAATCTTACTTTTTAACTCTTCCTTTGGAATTCCAAATTTTAAAGGATTTTCATTATGGAATTCCTCTAATAGTTTTTGGATTTTTTCCTTTAGCTGCTCTCTATATTTATTATGGATATAAGCTGTGCCCTCGCCATAATCAAATTTATAAACAGAATTTTTATTTATAAGGGATTCAATTGATTTTTTTATTTCTTCATCACTTTTTCCAGTTTCTTTTTTAATACAATCAATATCAGGGTAAGAGCTGCTCTTTGATTCAATTACCTTTTCAACAATGTCCCCTACGTCGCCTTTTTCCTTTATTAAAAGGCTTTGAATTGCATTATCATCAAATACCTTTTCTTTCATTGGATTAGGCTCTAAAATTGTTCCGCCGCCTATGGTTGTCATAGGTGAATAGCTTCTTATTACATATTTGTCTCCCCTTTTAGCTGCTAAAGGTCCTTCAAGTCTAATTTGAACAAGACCAGTATCTCCTGGTTTTAATACCTTTTTATCAAGCAGCACTACTCTTCCTAAAATCTCAGAAGTTTCATGATAGAATTTAATTCTATCATGATTTTTAAGCTCTCTTGGTGCATCCTTAAGGTATCTCATCCTGCAGTCAACCATCATAGTTTCTTTCATTGAATCAACTTTTGCAACAGTATCTCCTCTTTTTACCTCATTCTTTTTAACGTTTGCCAGATTAACTGCTACTCTTTGACCTGCAAAGGCTTCTTTTACCGGATTTTCATGAACTTGAATGCCGCGTATTTTTGTTTTTATTCCGCTTACATAAATCTCACAGTTATCACCTTCATGAATTTTACCTGAAATAAGTGTGCCTGTAATTACAGTTCCAAATCCGCTTACTGAAAAAACTCTATCCACAGGAATCCTAAAATCTGCTTCTTCATCTCTTTCATTTATATTCTTTGTCATTTCATCAATAGTTTTAGTTAATTCATCAATGCCTTCTTTTGTAATTGATGATACACAGACCATAGGAGCTTTTTCAAGAAAGGTTCCTTTCATTTGGCTTCTTATATCATCCTTAACCATCTTTAACCATTCTTCATCTACCATATCTATTTTGTTTATAACAATAATGCCATTTTTAATATCAAGAAGTTGAAGAATATTAAGATGCTCTTTAGTTTGAGGCATAACCCCTTCATCTGCAGCTATAACAAGCAGAACTAAATCAATTCCGCCTATACCTGCAAGCATATTTTTAATAAACTTTTCATGTCCCGGGACATCAATTATTCCTGCTCTTCTTCCTGATGGAAGATCAAAATATGTAAAGCCTAAATTTATTGATATTCCTCTTTCCTTTTCTTCCCTAAGTGTATCTGTGTCTCTTCCTGTTAAAGCTTTAATTAGTGTAGTTTTACCATGATCTATATGTCCTGCAGTTCCAATTATAACGTGCTGCATAAATCTCACTCCTATAACAATTTATCCATTGTATCTGCAATAGTTTTATAATCCCTGTCGAATAAAGTCCTTACATCAAAAATAAGCATATCATTATTAATCCTTGCCACAATTGGCACTTTTGATCTTCTAAGCCCATATTCAACATTATCAATAAGTTTATTTAATGGTTTTACTGCTACTGAATAAGTTTTAATATTCGTAGTTGGCATTGCTCCTCCGCCAACTTGAGAATAATCTTCTATAACCTTTACCTTTGCTCTATTTTTAATTCTACTATTTAACATCCTTGAAAGCTTATGAGCCCTCTTTTTGATTTCATTAATATCCATTGTAAGCATATTTAAACATGGAATTTCTTTTACAGCTGCACTCTCATCAAGGTATAATCTTAATGTTGCTTCAAGAGCTGCAAGAGTCATTTTATCAACTCTAAGTGCCCTTGTAAGCTGATTTTTTTTCATTAAATCTATATACTGCTTCTTTCCAGCAATTATTCCTGCCTGAGGCCCTCCAAGCATTTTATCCCCGCTAAAAGTTACCACATCTATTCCCTTTAAAATGCTTTCCTGCACTGTTGGTTCATGAACAAAGCCATATTTTTCAAGATCAATAAATATGCCGCTTCCAATATCTTCAACTACAGGTATGCTGTATTTTTCCCCAAGTTTTTTAAGCTCTTCAATAGGTACCTCTTCAGTAAATCCAAGTATTTTATAGTTGCTTTGATGAACTCTTAAAATTACTCCGGTATTAGAATTTATAGCAGATTCATAATCATACAAATGGGTTCTGTTTGTAGTTCCAACTTCCATTAATTTAGCACCGCTTTGCTCCATAACAGCAGGAATTCTAAATGAGCCGCCTACTTCTACAAGCTGCCCCCTTGATACTATTGCCTCTTTTTCTTTACACAATGTTGATAAAACAAGCATAACTGCAGCTGCGTTATTGTTTACCACCATAGCTGCCTGGGCCCCCGTTATTTTGCATATAAGCTTTTCAACATGAGAATACCTTGAGCCTCGCTCTCCCTTTTCAAGATCAAACTCAAGGTTGCTGTAATTTTGAGATGTATTTACAACAGCCTCTACTGCAGCTTTTGACAAACATGCCCTGCCAAGATTAGTATGGAGAACAGTTCCCGTAGCATTTATGACTCTTTTTAAATGCATCTCATTTTTATTTTCTATGGAATTTATAATATTGTTAACTATTTCATCCGTGCTTATTTCATTAACAATTCCATTAAGTATTCCCTCTCTTATGGAATCAAGCTCTTCTCTTATAGTTCCAATAACAAGAGAATAGGGTACATTGTTTAAATTTTTTATTCTATCATCATTCAATATTGAGTCCACTTTTGGAAGGGATTTTAAAAGTTCAACATTTTTTTCCATAAGATTCCTCCTCGTATAATGAGTTTATAGTCAGTTAAACGGCTGCTATAAACTTATT
>ENA-UOOH01001275-UOOH01001275.1-fermentation-metagenome-genome-assembly--contig:-NODE-1275-length-24852-cov-18.645401_pt1 | contig 24852 bp, 17 predicted proteins | sample MGYA00245778_ERZ724025 | MGnify/ENA primary metagenome ERZ724025 (study PRJEB28704, sample SAMN03018313) | fermentation metagenome | biome: anthropogenic terrestrial biome; feature: soil... | reverse complement strand
CTTTCTACCATATTTTATCAAGTCGGCGAATTAAATACTTTTGAAATTAGCTCTGGTTTCAAAAATAATAAGGCAAAATATGGAAAAGATGAAGATGCGTAGCCCGGATCTGGTGGCTGAGAATATTAATAAAATCGTGAAGTTGTTTCCGCAATGCCTGGTGGAGTGCAGGGACGAGTCCGGAAAACTGACCCGGAAGATTGATTTTGAAGCGCTGCAGCAGGAACTGGCGGGTTCGGTCATCGATGGTTCGCAGGAGCGTTACATGCTCAACTGGCCCGGCAAGCGGGAAGCAATTCTGCTGGCGAATTCGCCGGTGGCTAAAACACTTCGTCCCTGCCGGGAAGAAAGCGTCGATTTTGACAATACCAAAAACCTTTATATTGAAGGCGATAATCTCGATGTGCTGAAGTTGCTTCGCGATACTTATCTCGGCAAAGTAAAAATGATCTATATTGATCCTCCATATAACACCGGTAATGACTTCATCTATGAAGACGATTTTGCCGAAGACTCCGAAAGTTATCTGCTCAAATCCAATCAGATAGACGATCAGGGAGCGCGCCTTGCCGCAAACCCCGAGACCAAAGGCCGTTATCACTCCGACTGGCTGACCATGATTTATCCGCGCTTGCGTCTAGCCCATCAACTCCTGCGAGATGATGGCGTGATTTTTATTTCTATTGACGATAATGAAGTTCACAATCTTAGAAAAGTTTGCGATGAAATCTTTGGAGAAGAAAATTTTATAGCTGATTTAATTTGGGAAAAGAGGTTTACAAGAAATAATGATGCGAAACTTATCTCTTCAGTTCTTGATCATAATTTATTTTATCGAAAATCTCATACATTAGCTCTTATAAGAGAACCTCGTACCGAAAAGGCTAATTCCATTTACTCAAATCCAGATAATGACCCTAGGGGGGTCTGGACTAGTGTTTCCTATGTTAGTCAACGGACAAAGGACCAGCGTCCTAATTTATCATATGAAATTTTAAATCCAATTACAGGGATAAAAGTTGCACATGAAGTAAATGCATGGAAATACAGCAAGGAACAATACGAAATACACGCTAGAGAAAATAGGCTTTATTGGGGAAAAAATGGAGAAAATAGTTATCCTAGGCTAAAAAGATTTTTAGCAGAATTAGATGAAGGGATGGTTCCAGTTAACTTATGGCGCTATGAAGAGGTTGGTACTTTAGATGATGGGACCAAAGAAGTAAATGGATTACTAGGGAAAGATGTTTTTGATTACCCCAAACCATCATCTTTAATAAAAAAGATGTTACTTGTTTCAGGAGCAAAAAATTCTGATATTATTCTTGACTTTTTTTCAGGCTCGGCAACTACTGCACATTCTATAATGAAATTAAATGATGAATTAAACTATAAATTACGCTTTATAATGATTCAATTGCCAGAAGCATGCTCAGATAAAGGCGAAGCTTCAAAGTTTGGGTATGCACACATTTGTGAGGTGGGCAAAGAGCGGATACGGCGGGCAGGAGCTAAAATCAAGACGGAATGGGAAAAAAAACAGAAAAAAAATGAAAATGATTTATTTGCCGAAAATGGAGAGAAATTGACTTTGGACGTGGGATTCCGGGTGTTGAAGCTGGATTCGTCGAATATGGAAGACGTTTATTATACGCCGGATGCCATTGAGCAGGATATGGTCAGTAAATATGTTGATAATATCAAAGACGGCCGGACTGCGGAAGACCTATTATTTCAGGTCATGCTCGACTGGGGCGTGGAACTCTCGTTGCCGGTCACAGTCGAAAAGCTCAAAGGCAAAACGGTTTATTTCGTGGATGGAGATGCCATCGCGGCCTGTTTCGACAGCGGCATAACAGACGAATTGATTCAGCTCATTGCCGAACGCAAAGTCCTCCGCGCGGTGTTCCGTGACAACGGTTTCACCGATTCCTCAAAAATCAACGTAGTGGAGATCTTCAAACAGCTCTCTCCGTCAACCGACATCAAGGTGATTTAAGGAGTAAAAGAAGATATGAGTGATACATTGAAGATCGCTGGATGTAAAAAAATATCTGATCAGATTTTAGAATATTTGAACAGCCTAGTCTTGGCTGCAATGTCTAATGACTATGCCAAATCAAAACAATTTGCCGGGAAAATAGTTTATGACGCAAACCACTTGAAAGAATTCTTACCATCTGACAAATATCCGAAATGGTTAACAGACGTAATTGATATTTGCGATAAATTCAGTAAGTTAGGAAATCTTAATGCTCCTGACTATGCTAAGCATGTCGTGCTTATTAACGATATCCTTTTTGATCTGAAGAATTTCTCCTGGGATCAATCAGAAGTAGTTTCATCCTATATCGACCTGGATGCCGAATTTGCCAAAAACGCCGCCGCAGGCAGATTAGATGAAGCAATTGACAAATTGATTGATTGTTTGAATATCATCGCCAACGAACCGGCTTTCAAGTTAAACAGGCAAACTAAATACGATATTCAAACGTTGATCAATAATTTACGCAGAAGCAAAAACTCTTCTGAAAGTACGATTAAATCCTGGCTTATTACTGCTGGAGAATTGGTGAAACTTTTTATTCCTCATATTGATAAAGTTGAAACTACTATTAAGCTACTCAAAAAAACAGAAGATGCTTTCAATGAAGTATATCGTATTATTGACTGTGCAAGATACTCGGTCTCTCAAAAGTTAATTAATGAGTTCTGCCTTGGAGAGAAGTTCGTTTTAAAGTTGGATGAAACCACCAAGATTCAGTTAGCTATTCCGGAATCTATTGAAGCAGAACAGCCGGTAAATGAAACAAGCGGTCAAGATGAAGCTAAAATTTAAACATCAACAATATCAGGCGGATGCCGCCGAGGCAGTGGTGGATTGTTTTGCTGGTCAGGTGAAGCATGACGGGATTACTTACCGAATCGATCCGGGGCGGATTCCGGTAAAGCCGGTGATGGAAACCAATATGCCGGATTTGCCGTGGGCGGAAACGCCGGGTCAAAAAGTGTTGCCGGAGGCGGAAGGATTCCGGAATTGCGAGTTGACGGTTTCGCGGAATCTGATACTGGAGAATCTGCAAAAGGCCCAGACACGTTTTAACCTGAAGCCGTCGGAGGCGTTGTCCACGGACCTGGGGACGTTTAATTTCGATATCGAGATGGAGACCGGTACGGGCAAGACGTATGTGTATATCAAAACGATGTTTGAACTGAATAAGCGTTACGGCTGGGGTAAGTTTATCGTCGTGGTGCCGTCCATCGCCATTCGCGAGGGAGTTTACAAATCGTTTCAGATCACCGCCGAACATTTCATGGATGAATACGGAAAGAAGGCGAATTTCTTTATTTACAACTCCAGGCAACTGCATGAGGTGGAAACATTTTCCAGCAATGCTGGTTTGAATGTGATGATTATCAATCTGCAGGCGTTCAATGCACGCGGGTCGGATGCCCGGCGCATTTATGATGAGCTGGACAGTTTCCAGTCGCGCCGCCCGATTGACGTAATTTCGGCAAATCGCCCGATCCTGATCATCGACGAACCGCAGAAGATGGAAGGCAAAGTCACGAAGGAAAGCTTGCCGAAGTTCAATCCGTTGTTTATCCTGCGTTATTCGGCCACGCATAAGAACCTGCGGAATCAAATCTACCGTCTGGATGCGATTGACGCCTATAATCAGCAGTTGGTCAAGAAGATCGCGGTAAAAGGGATCAATGTCCGGGGCCAGGGCGGCACCGGTTGTTATCTGTATCTGCAGAGTGTTTTTCCACGTCCGGACAAAAAACCGGCGGCCAAGCTGGAAATTGAGATAAAGCAGAAAGAGAGCATCGCCCGCAAGACGTTAACCATCGAACACAAAGACCGTCTCTTCGATAAGTCGAATGGTTTGAGTCAGTATGAAGACTATGTGGTGGAAAATATCAATGTACTTGATAACACCGTGAGTTTTTCCAATGGCGTAGTCCTGACCGCCGGGGATGCGGTGGGCGATGTGACCGAGTCCATGATACGGCGCATCCAAATCCGGGAAGCCATTGCGTCGCATTTGAAAAAAGAAGAAGAACTGTTTTCACAAGGGATCAAGGCGCTGAGTTTGTTCTTTATCGATGAAGTGGCAAAATACCGTCAATATGCGGACGGTGAAGAAGTACCCGGTGACTATGCCCGATATTTCGAGGAGGAATATATTCAATTGACAAGCGACCGGCTTTCACAATTGAATCTCACTCCTGAAGACCAGGCGTATTGTGAATATCTCGGCAATATTGAAGCCTCCCGAACCCACAACGGCTATTTCTCGATAGACAAGAAAAGCAAACGTCTGGTCGATCCCAAAAGCAAGGGCGATAAAGAAACCGATGACGTTGACGCTTATGATCTGATCCTGAAAGACAAGGAGAGACTGTTATCGCTGAGCGAGCCGACCCGTTTTATATTTTCGCATTCGGCTTTACGCGAAGGCTGGGATAATCCGAATGTGTTTGTGATCTGCACCTTGAAACATTCGGACAATACAATTTCCCGGCGTCAGGAAGTGGGGCGCGGTTTGCGTTTGTGCGTCAACCAAGCCGGTGAACGCATGGACAACACGAGTTGTTCCAATGTTCATGAGCTGAATGTATTATCGGTGGTCACAGATGAAAGCTATGAAGAATTTGTCAAGAACCTTCAGCAGGAAATCGTCGACGCGGTCAGTACCCGTCCGCAACTGGCAAATACCGAATACTTCCTGGGCAAAGCCTTGACAGAAGATCTTCGTATTGAACGTCCCATGGCTACGGCCATATATCGTTATCTTTTGAAAAACGACTATATTGATAATAATGAACAGTTGACCCCGGTTTTCGTCGAAGCCAGAAAAAATAAAGCCACTGTTCCTTTGCCGGAAGACTTGCACCCGCATGAGGAACGGATTTTCACACTGCTGGATTGTCTCTACAGTGGAGCCAAGCTACCCGGCCTTAAAAATGGTCGTGACCCGGGTAATCCTCTCAATCCAAAAAACTTCGGCAAAAAAGAATTCAAAGAGTTATGGAACCGGATCAACCATAAAGCTGCCTACACGGTTGATTTCGATTCCAAAGAACTGATCAGCAATGCGATTTATATCTTGGACCGAGAGCTGAAAGTATCGGCGGCGACCTATAGTGTCACGGAAGGCGAACAGGCTCAAAAGTTGGATTATGAAAGCCTGGAAGAAAAAACGACTTTTACTGCAAAGGATATCCGCTCCGGAAAACTCCGCCACTCCGTGCACTCTCAGGTGCCATATGATTTGATTGGACAAATCGCCGACAGAACGACTTTGACCCGCCGTACCATTTGTGAAATATTGAAAGGGATCAATAAGAACACATTCGCCCTGTTCAAGCTGAACCCGGAATCGTTCATCATCAAGGCCAGCATGCTAATAAACGAGCAGAAAGCCGCCGCAGTAATTGAGCATTTGACCTATCATCGCCTGACGGAAACATTTTCCGACAGCATCTTTACGGAAGGGCAAATCAATAGCTCGGCAAAGCGTGTTTTTGAAGTGGAGAAGAGTGTTTTAAGATACGTGGCCTGTGATTCGGATAACGAGGCTAAATTTCTCAGCAAGTTGGATAAATGTGCCGAAGTATGTGTTTATTCCAAACTGCCGAAAGGCTTTCATATTCCGACGCCGGTAGGGAATTATAATCCGGACTGGGCAATCGCCTTTGATGCCGAGAAGGTCCGGCACGTCTACTTCATTGCCGAAACTAAAGGCTCCATGTCAACGATGCAACTGAAAAAGATCGAAGAAAAAAAGATCGACTGCGCCCGGAAATATTTTGCGTCCCTGAGCAAAGAAAGCGTAACGTATGATGTAATTGCCAGCTATGAAGATTTGATGGATATAATGCTTGGAACTAATCAGGTGGATATTCGCATCAGTTCTTTCCATCAGGGAAATTATAAACCTATTACACAAGTATACCCATGGATCGGCAGAGAGAGTTTTATCGAAGCCTTGTTGCCTGAATTAATAAAATATATACCTAACCAAACAATATATTTCTACAATATCGCAGTAGCATTAGCAACTCGTCCTGATACATTGAAGTATTTTATTAAAGATGATGATCTTAACAGATTAACCCAAAGTGCCATTGATGTTTCGTTAATTGACTTTAGCACACAACGCTTTCGTATTCAAGAAATAATAAAATCTTTATCAAGAAAAGGGCTCATCAAATTTTTTGAAGCAAGTCAAAAAGCAATACTTGAGGATAATATTAAATTACCCACTTGGGATATCAATATCTTAGAAATAGTTGAACTGTCGACTAAGGCTGCTATCAACCTTGAAGCTCAACTGGAGCAGATGGGAGACATCGGCAACAATATGGAAAACGTTGATCAGACAATCACTGCTCTTCAAGCAGTAAATCAATGAGGTGTTTTATGGGAGTGCAATCTGAACCTAGATTATGGATAGAAAAATTGATTCTTTATAAATCAATAAATCCAGTCGAAGAAATCAGAATGGTTAAATTTAAACAAGGGGTTAACATTGTTTGGGGACAAGAAGAGGGGTCTCAGGCTGATGAGACTGATGGAACATTAAGTGGACACTCTGTAGGGAAAACTTCATTGTGCCGATTGATTCGATACTGCTTGGGAGAAAATTCTTATGGGAAGCGTCTTTTCTGTAAACTAGTTTCTGATAATTTTGAGACTGGCTATGTAGGGATGCAATTAAGATTAGAAGGAAATACGTGGGCTATTCTACGTCCTTTCAATTTAGATAAAGAATCAAAAGCAGACAAAGAAACATTAAACCAGGAATTCCTTAATCGAAATGCAGCTGATATTCCATATCAAAGATTTGTTAATGCATTAGCTGATAGCTTTATTGAAACATTAAAAATCAAACGTTCTCCAGGAGCCGATAAAGAATTTGAATGGCATCAATTTTTGGCTTGGTTAACTAGAGATCAAGAAACTCGCTTTCAGAAATTTAATCAATGGAGAGCTTCACGAAGTGAGGCTCAATCACTGCGTTTTTCTAATTCAGATAGAGATGCGACATTTTTAGTCAGAAGTATTCTTGAGTTGGTGGATAAGAATGAAATACAATTGCTAAATAAACTGGAATTAATAAAATCTCAGATAAGTGAAAACCTGGCATACAGGAAACGTATTCGAGGAGAAGTTGAATGGCAATATGAATATTGTCTTCGGCAATTAAAATTTATTTTCAACAAGAATAAAATATCAACTGAATCGAAAGATTCAAATGATTTGCTAGATGGAATATTAGCTCAAATCATCGCTTGCGAAAAGATGTTTGATGATAAATTAAAAGAGATTCGAGAAAAATTGAATCTTTCAGAAAAACGTATTGAAGCTTTTAATTTCTGGATTCAAACATGGAATGAGAAAGTAGAATCGGGTTATGAGATATCAAATTTTTTATCTCAAGACATTATGAATTTTGAAAAAAATGATGAAGATATACAAGACTTAAAATCCTATTTTGAAAAGCATTGTACTTTTGGCGATATTGATTTTCGCGACTGCGAATACTATCTGCAAGCAGTGGAGACTCAGCAAAGCACCATTCCTTGGGATCATTCAACTGAAGATAATGAATATAAAAATAGAAGTTCATTATTGAAACAACAATATCAAGAAACAATAAATAAAGCTCATCAGAATGTATTAAATCTTCTTGGCAAACGTGATTCTGAAAGCCACCTAATGACTCGATTTAAAGGAATGTTAACTGGATATAAAACTCGTAAATCAGAGCTGTTGAAGTGGTCTAAAAAATATAAAGATTCTTTATCTGTCTCGCAAGGTGGACAGGGAGATGAGGAAAAAAAAATAGATTATAAACTTTCGGTAAAAAGAGAGGAACTTCGTAATGAAGAAGCTCACTTAAAAAGTATATATTTAGGCTATGGGAAGCGGCTGCAGGAATTAATGAATCAATATAGATTTATTGTTAAAAGAATTCTTTCTGATGAATACAATGGCATCATCATGGAGTTCCCTGAAAAATTAACTTTTTCTGTGGGAAGTGAAATTGCCGGTATGAACGGAGAAGCTGTTGAAAGCTTATCGCTTATTATTGCAGATATTGCTTGCATGAATTATGGACTACAACTGAACACTCATCCCGGTTTTCTTCTTCATGATAGTCCACGAGAAGCTGACTTATCACGGCATGTTTATCGTCGATATTTACAAGGTATAGTAAATATTGGCAAAGAATCAATTATTAGTCAAAAGCCATTTCAGTACATAATTACAACAACAAGTGAGCCGCCTTCATCTATTGATGAAAATATTCGTTTAAAGCTGGCAGCGTCCGCTCCAGATTGCTTATTATTCAAGAAACATATTTATCCAGTTGAGCCAATATTCGCAGGAAAGGAAGAATCTTGATTCATGAGAGTATTATTATGACATATGAACCACCATTTACGGTAAGCGCTAAAGCGATCAAGATGATTGCGGAGATATCCGCTTTGATTGAGCGTTATGTAATTCGCATGGAGCAAAGCGATTCCTTGCGGTTGCGTAGGGTTAATCGGATTAAGACGATTCAGGGGTCTTTGGCTATTGAAGGAAATAATTTGTCGGAGAGCCAGATTACCGATATTCTGGATGGGAAGAAGGTTGTCGCGTCGATACGGGCTATCCAAGAGGCTAAAAACGCCATTGCTGCTTATGAACTTTATGGTTCCTTGAATCCGTATTCCATGAAGGATTTGCTGAAAGCGCATAAGGTTATGATGATGGCTCTGGTTGATGAGCCGGGTACGTTCCGTATATCCGGAGTCGGTGTATTTGACGGAACAAAGGCGGTTCATATTGCACCGCCGTCTGAACGGGTTCCTATATTGATGAAAGACCTTTTCGGGTGGCTGAAAAAGTCCGAGGATCATTTATTGATTAAAAGCTGTGTCTTTCATTATGAGTTTGAGTTTATTCACCCATTCTCTGATGGAAATGGGCGAATTGGGCGTTTATGGCAATCTTTGATTTTGGGGGGATGGCATCCATTTTTTGAATATCTGCCAGTCGAGAATATGGTACATGCCAATCAACAAGAATACTACCAGGCTATTAATCAGAGTAGCCAAGCCGGGAATAGTGGAATATTTATCGATTTTATGCTGAATGAAATTCTAACTACTCTGAGTATGCATCAGATGAAGCCAGATCATGATGTCGGAGTAAGTGTCGGAGTAAATGTCGGAGTAAAAATTCTTGATTATATTTGCGAGAATCCCGGTTGCCGAACAAATGCAATTGCCAATGCGGTTGGGGTAACAAGTCGAACTGTAGAGCGTCACATCAGAGAATTACGGAATCAGGGTAAGATTGAGTTTCGTGGTGCTCCCAAAAATGGCGGTTATTTTTACATTTGTACTTAATTTTCATGAAAGCAGTTTTCGATCAGTCAGTTTATGGCTGAAACAATTCGCCTTGACTGCTGCAATTATGATATCTATTTTGTTTGTTTTTATGCAAAATTGGCACATTCAATATTGATTTTCGACGCATTATATGATATACTAAGAGCAAAGCGCAGGAGGATATTGTTGTGATTGAACGTAATTTGATGCAGGATTTGGTAAAGTGGAAAAATGTTAGATCGCGAAAGCCTTTGATATTGCGCGGAGTCCGGCAATGCGGTAAGACCTGGCTGTTGCAGGAGTTTGGGAAAAGACACTTTGAGAATGTTGCTTACTTCAACTTTGAGCGCGAGGAAGGGCTTGGCGACATATTTGAGAAGAACCTTGAGCCGGATCGCATTTTGTTGGAGTTGAGCGTCGTACACGGAAAGAAGATACAGCCTCAGACCACGTTGATTATTTTTGACGAGATTCAGGCTTGCCCGAGGGCTTTGACTGCGCTCAAGTATTTTTGCGAGGAGGAGCCGGAGTTTGCAATCGTTGCCGCAGGGTCATTGCTGGGGATTACGCTTTCCACTCCAGGAACCAGTTTTCCGGTGGGCAAGGTTACATTCCTTGAGCTTAACCCATGTGGGTTTGATGAGTATCTGCGAACCGTTGACAATGGCCTGCAGGAATATTGCGAGTCATTGCAGAAGCCGGAGCCGCTGAGCTTGGCTATTTGTGATAAGCTGGAGCAGCGTTTCCGGGAGTATTTGGTACTCGGCGGAATGCCTGCGGTTTTATCCGATTTCATCGAAAATCAGGATGTTCAGCAAGCGGAAGCAATTCAGCAGGGAATTATCCAGTCCTATGAAATGGACTTTTCCAAGCATGCTCCGCATAAGGATATGCCGAAGCTGTTTCTACTGTGGAAATCGATACCTGAACAATTGGCCCGAGAGAATGCCAAGTTTATTTATGGCGAGGTCAAGACCGGCGCACGGGCCAAGGACCTTGAAGATGCCTTGCGCTGGCAATTGGAAGCCGGGCTGATTCAAAAGGTCAACTGGCTGGAAAAGCCGGAGATTCCGCTTGCGGCCTATGAGGATCGGAAAAGTTTCAAAGTCTATTTGTCGGATACTGGCCTGTTGCGCAATCTGGCAAAGGTTCCGGCATCGTCGGTATTGATCAATAATGATGTATTCGGCGAATTCAAAGGACGACTGGTCGAGAATTATGTGCTGCAGCAATTGACCGCATTGGGCAATGCGCCGGTTTACTATTGGAGCAGCGGCAATCTGGCCGAAGTCGATTTCGTCATCCAGCAAGACCGGGATATTATCCCGATCGAGGTGAAGTCCGGCTTGAATGTGCGTTCAAGGAGCCTGAAGGCCTATCGGGAAAAATACCGGCCGCCTTATGCAATCCGTTTCTCGCTGCAGAATCTGAAACTGGATCATGGTTTGTTGAATATCCCGCTTTACCTGATCGGGCAGTACCGTCAATTCATTGTTTGAAAAGCGGTTTACCGGATGTATTGTATATCGGAGGTTGAAAATCGAGCTCAAAAAAGGTGCCATTTGGTACCGTTTTGAAACTTGAAAGTACCGAATTGTACCGTAAAAAAATTATTGAGAGCATGGTAAGGATTGAGTCGAATTAGACATTTTTGAGCGTAAAATGAGTGATTTTCTCGATTTCTAAGGGAGAATAAAAAATCATCATCTTGGCCTCAACGGCAATTGAATCTGCCAACTGTTGGTCACATAAAGATAGCAGTCGCGATTCAAGGAGATGCCGGGAAGCCGGTACCAACGGTATTGGCCGGAGGGCGGCAACTGGTCGATCGAGATGGAGTTAAGCGTTTTGGCCTCTTTGACGTCATAACCACCCATTTTCTGCGGCAGTTGGAAAAGTTTGCGGTTGCCTTCAACGTTCATCCGGACAGCAATGCGATTGAGCGCACCAAGGTCATCCACCAGAGTAAGAATCTTTTTGTCCGTGCGGAAAAGCTGGTCGGCGGGAAAGTCCAGATACGATTGCCCCTTGAACTGCGGCAGTTCCGCCGTATCAGCAGGCAATTGTTCAAAACAGGCGACCTCGCCACTCAACAAAGAGATCCCGGCTTGAGCGGAATAAGCCTTTACCCGGCCAAGCGCCGGCTCGACGTATTGAGCATGAAACACCGAAGCATCCTCCGCTGATTTTTGAAATTGCCGATAGTAACGCTCCAGCCGATAGGTAAGGCGGTCCAACCCCAACCGCGCACGGCGTACCCGCGTCAGGTATACACAGGCTGGACCGCCACGGCTTTTTCCGCCTTTTCCATTTGATCCTGAGCCGTTTTCAACGACTCCAGATCGCAGTATTTAAAACTGTTGATTCACCGTCTCAAACCAATAAATTTCAGCCCGATTCGCCACCGCCGCCTGCTGCAGAATCCGGCGGTAAGCCTCCACTCCGTCCGCGGCCGGTCCATAATATTTCTGCAGGAAATCCTGCCGCAACTGTTCAACATCGGCATGAGGATCATCCATCAATTTCGCTTCGAGGTAAAATTTAAGTTCAAACAGATCCGCATAACTGGAAAATTCATGCTCCCAGAAGATCCCCTTTACATTGTTGGCGGCATAAAAACGATAGGTATCTTCATAGGTAAATTCGCCGGGATAAGGCAAACCGGTTTCATTAAACGTTATGGCATAGTCCCAGATGAAAACCTGATCCGCCGCCCGCCCCCATTCCTCCACCAGTTCCTTGAAACGGCGATTCTCAGGAGCGTAAATCCTTACGGTTTTTTCTTGGTGAAATGACTGCTTTCATTCCAACTTTTTCGGTTTTCTCGGCAATCGCATCCGAATCATAGCCGCGATCGGCCAAAAGGATCTTTGCGTCCAGACGGCAACAACTCTATCTTTGCCCAAGCCTTTTTCAGAACTTCGCCGTCCTTCCCGGATGCCTGAACCCGCCTCTCTCTTGACTTGGTTCTATTTCGCAGAACCCATTTATCTATTCAATAAAATATGGCATGACGGATACATAGTTCAAGGCTGCTTTTCTACCGAGCGCGTTGTCTGCATCGGAAAAGCGCAATAGCGGCTCTGATGAAATAGCTTTAAAAACCAACTGACTACAGTTCGTTCTATGGTATTTGCCACTGGTCCCTGCACGATTGTAAATAGTGTATTTATCCAATATTTCACATCCGTCCAGAGTAGCAGTGACTCGTATTTCCTGCGGTTTCCCTTTGCCGCTTGCAGTAACGTCGACAGCATCGGAAGTAAGATACTGTAATTTATAAATCTTACCTGGTTCCAGCCCCTGCAATTTCTGGCTGATGATATTTGGCGATTTCCCACGGCTCATGATGCAATAATTATCGCCAATTCCCTTTGGCGCGGTCCAGCGGCGCTGAATTTTGCGCCCATACCAATCATGTTTTCCAATGGTAATGTTACCATCGACCTGCCAATGCTTTAGACCTTTTTCGAAGTCGCCGTTCTGTAAGAATCCAGGGATGAATTTGTAACCATATTTTTCCGAGAGCAGGCTGGTCTTGCCTTCAACGGCATAATGACGGCAAAGCGCCGCTGTCCAACGTGCCATTTCATTATCAGCATAATTCCCACCCCAAGTTCCAATCATACCAAGTCCATCAAGTTCCGTTGCGGTTGCTGCAGTCTGAAATTGCAGATCAAGATAATATTTCAGGTCAATCTCCGGATAAATTGCCGCTGTCAATGAATTAGGCACATTGCAGTGAATGAACACCATTCCAAGATTAGGCAAAATTTCCGGATAGTTTTTTTTGAACGAAATAGTATTGTCAATAATGATTGAATCACAATATTTGCGTGCGGTTTCTTCATTGCGGCTAGGGGTACAATAAGCTTCGAATATTACCATTCCCGCTCCGTGTGAAACATTGATGACTCCTGAAATAAAATCCGTCATGATTGCACCTTGCAGTGGGGCTCCGTATACCCAACAATCGAGAGTCTTGGACTTCGGTACGTTCAACAGCGATATCGCTTTCGTAAATTGTACTAGCTGAGGAATTCTACCGGATGAAAATTCATCAAGAGAAACACCGGAAAATTCATGTCGTTTGAAAAATTCATTGTCGTTAATTTCCTTTGCCATCTCTTCCGCTGTCTTAAAGTAAGCCTGCATTGAGCCCCAGCGTGCCCAACCTGTTTTTTGAAGCTCGGCAATTTCCGACTCGGAGGCATTCGTATCAACTAATCCCAATCCAAAGGTATTAATGGCATTTATCATATATTTTTTCATTTGCGCTGTATCATTGCGGGCGAAGCCATGCGGATAAGGACCACTCAATGGCTGATAATAGTAAATCACTGGAGTTTGTCGAATATCGACCACCCCGGAAGCACCTTTCAGCGTTAATTGATGCTTGCCGGCTTTCAAGCGGAAGAATCCTTCACCAATTTGCGGCATCGTCTTTCCTTTGACCAACAGTTCCGCATTGACAGCGGGCGCAATCAGATAATACCAGGCATTAGACGGCACTTCAAATTCACCTGTTTCACCATCTTTCAGCGTCAAAGAGGGCAGGCTCCGCACCAAGTTGTTCAACCGTTTGGTTTCAACTTTGGGAAAGGGCGGCACGATGGTGATATTGAATGTAAATCGACTCTTGCTATTAGTAAGTTCCAGGCGATGATCTCCAAGAGAAATTCCGTTAAGGTTAACGGTAACGATATTATCTGAAATCTGAACTCTAGGCATTTTCAGGCCATCCAGATGAACCTGGAATTGCCCGCATTCCTTCGCGCCAAACCAACGTAGTCGGACACTTGGGTTATCGGCGGGAATCAACGCGAGGGCTGGAGCCAGCGGGATCAACCGATCTTCGTCACCAATACTACTCAATAGTGAGCGTGCTCCTTCTGCCGCGGCAGGGGACATTGGTTCAAGTTTAATATCGGCAAATTCAGCCTCTCCAGATATTCCGCCAAGCAATAAGACGGCAAAACCAAAATCATTGTTCTGTGAAGCTGGCGCGGTAAAAGTATTTTCAAAACGCCTCCAATGCGTATTGACAGGTATTTCCAGAATGCCCATTTCGATATTCCAGCCATTGTCGTGCATAACAATCCGAAAGTTTTCAGCTTTCAAGTCGTGAGTTCTTATCCAGGCGCTCAAGCGATAGCGTTCGCCAGCCGTGAGCGTACAGCTATGTTCTTGCCGAATTACTACCCTGTTATCCTCTCCGCGCAGCAAAATTGAACCAGCACCATCCGGCGAGGCATCACGCCGATATTCGGCTTTACCTGACACCGTCAAGAAAGGGGGGAAAGCTACTTGCGCAGCGTCTAACCGCCCATTGGCAATATAGTTGATCTTTTCGGCAACCGCCGGAGCCTTGGATTTGACACCCGAACTGAGCGCTGTTGGTAAACCAGGAGTCATTTGCTTATCATGTGGCACCCTATTTGGAATCAGATCAGGATTTGGAGTTTCTGCCGCACATATCCCCCCGGCAACAGCAAGTGCTATAATCGCGACATGCATTTTCAAAATAGATCTGTTTCGTGCAAAAAGTGGGAATCTCCGAAAAAAAGCCGGCTTTTTTTCAGACTTATCCGGTTGTACAGTAAATTTCAGCATCGTGACAAACATCCTATCTTAATATTTTTGTCTTTCATTCTATCAGGATCAGGCACCTCTGCCTCCTGCTTGTTTTTTACGAATTCTACAGATTGATTCTTTGTGGTTTTTGTTCAGTTTCTTCTTTTTTCTCTTCGATTTTTGCGGTTCTCTCCAAACGACCACTTGACTCTGTGCAGAATTCCTGGTAAATTGACTCAACCAATATACTATTCCAAAACATGTGATAAATCATGAATTCATTGATATATCCTTAATTTTTTATGATAATGAGCAGGTTTCCAGATAAACGGTTTTTGCCTCTAACCATACCCGAAAGACATGAGTTCCTACAAGGAACTATATGACTCAAAAATGAATCCGCTTTTCATGCTATTGTAGGTTTTCCGGAAGTGGAAAAGGAGAACCGGAAGTTGCTGAGATCATTTCAAAGGTTGAAAATCCGGCTTGTCTTGTGGTTGATTATGAAGGTAATTGTGTAAGCACTGAGCTTTTCAAAAAAACTCTTCCAGAATTTATAAGAATATATAGGGGAGTTCATCCAACAATACCTATTATGATCAGTTCACGCATACCATATGGTAGAGAGAGGATTACTCCGCATTTGTATGAGATGAGAATGGAACGTAAGGAATTTGAACAAGCCTTGGTAAATGAGCTGCGAGCAAAAGGAGATCGAAATATTTATTTCTTTGACGGCTCAAATTCTCTTGGTGGAGATGATTTCTTTGAATGTTCTGTAGATGGAAGCCATCCCACAGATCTTGGGTTTCTGAGAATGGCGAACGCCCTTGAGCCTGTCCTGAAGACCCTGATTTTATGATGCATTGATGCCAAGGGAATTCTCTACCATAGTACTAAAAAAAGCCTACACATTCCTGTGAATCGCCTACCGACAAACAGGCAGTCTTCCACGAAACGAGGCAACTTTAATCCTGCAGATTGTGCAGTGAGGCGGCAACGCGGGCTTTGAATTCGTCCCAGCGTTTTTCCTCGAGAATGCGGTGCGGACAGTTTTTGCCGCTCCAATCCTTGTGCATCCGCAAGTCATTGACGGAAAGCTTGTACCGATTCAACAACCAGGCGGCCAGATGGACCGCGTTCTCTTCCGCCTGCCGGTACAGGTGATCTTCAATTCCGTAACAGCGGCTGCGGGCGATTTCAACACCGATACTGTTGCGATTGCCCTGCCCCTGGCGCTTGTCCCCGGCATGCCAGGCACATTCGTCCAGCGGCATCGTCTGGATGATCCCCAGTTCGTCCACCACGAAATGATAAGAGATATGGATACCGTCGGAACGGTTGTTCAGGTAGTCGCGTTCACGCTGCGCCGGAGCACTGTTCCAGGTATTGTGGATGGTAATATAGCGGACATCGGTCAACGGACCGCCATATTTGTATTTCAAGTTGTATGCGGTTCGCTCGACAAGTGCTTTCTGAACCGGCACACCGTTGTAATAGCTCTGGCAGCCGAACCCGGCAAGGCAAAGGAGGATGGCGGCAAATAAAACTCTCATGATTACCACCCTTCCGTCGTGTATTGAACAATGGTCTGCGCGGCCTGATAACAAGCCAGCCGGGCGCCGTTCCGCCTGCTGGTTTCCATATCTCCAGAGGATTGGAAGTTACACGAGCCGGTTACGGTCCGCGTTTTGATGACGGGTTCTTTACGTCCCGGAATAATCACCGTGAACTCCACTGTTACCGACGCTTCCCATTCCACAACGCGGAACACAACTTCTTCATCGTCCGCGGTATCGACCACTTTGCGGGTGGTGAACTCCAGGACGTTGGCATAAAGAATGCAATCGGCTTCGCGGAGATTCTTCAAACTATAGGTTCCATCAACATTGAACGCCTCGGTAAACATGCCGCGCATTACGGCGGCCACGTTGTAAACCGCCGTTTTGTTGGTAACCGGAGCCACCGCGATGGATTCGATCTGGGGGTGTCCGAGGTATCCGATATTATAGCCGCACCCGCCGATCAACAGAATCAAACCGGCCAGACAGGTCAGGGTAAACGCTTTCATTTTTCCTCCGCTTCTTTACGATATTCCCTGGCTTTGTCCAAGCCCAGGTCGCGGACCGGCAGCAGCCACCGGCCGCCGCTGTTTTCCGGAACCGTCAGGATTTCGGAGCGTTCTTCAGGGATGGGGATATTGGCAAACGTCTGGATCCGGCTTTCGACTTCCGGCCGGAACGCTTCCGGTGCAAACGTTTTGTCCAGCTGGGACAGTATCTCTTCCGACTTGTTGGCGGCATCCGTATCCGGATAACTGCGCAACACCGTGTTCAAATAGCGTTCCGCCGGTTCCGGGCGGCCGATCCGGTCATAAAACTTCGCCAGCCCAAGAATCCGGTTTGCGGCAATATCCTTGGATTTGAGAATCGCTTTCGCCGCCCAGTCGCGCTCGGAGGCATCAGGATATTTCTTCATGAATTCGGTCAGCACGCGAATGCATTCCTGATTGTATTTGCCGTCGCCATCGCCTTTCTCCGAAAGCTCGAACAGCGCGGTTCCCAGTTCCAGATAGGCGTATTTGCAAGCAGGGGATTCCGGGTGTTTCTCGATCACATCACGCAGGTATTTCAGCGCTTCCGCCGGACGGCCCCGGTCGATCAGCAGCGCCGCCAGGCGCACTTGTGCGACCGGCGATTCGGCCGCGAACGGAGCGCGTTTGATCGCCTTGGTGTAAATTTCCTCGGTACGGTCGCTCCCCGCCAGCCAGGGGACCCAGCGCAACGCCCAGTACGCGGGGTCGCGGTGCCCGGCGAAAAACTGTTCGCCGATTTCGTATTCCCGCTCGATCATGCTTTGAAAATCGACGAAGCCGGGATAGCTCGACAATAATTTTTCAACACATTCAAATTCTTTATAAAGGACCTTGGCGCGGCGGTAAGAGTCGGCGGCGGCCTTGACGGCGTTGGCTTTCAGGCTGACGGTATCCGCGAGGAATTCAGCCTCCAGAAATAACCCGGCAGCGTCGTAATAGTTCCGCTTTTCGTTTTCTTCCAGTCCTTTCCGGTACTTGAGATTCGCGTCGGCATCCGTGGCATAGGCGGCCAGCGACAGCAGCACGGCCGTCAACAGAGCCGGAATCTTCCATAAACGAGCACCCATTCGATTTCCTGTTTCATTTTTACTGTTGTAATCTGTTAAAACCGGTATAATATAGTCATCCATTTGCCATTTTCCAAATCCATTTCGGGAATGTTCCGAAGAATGTTTGAAAACAATGGTAAACGGAGACGCTTCACGGCCAGACAGAAACGATTCGAATCGGCGCCGGGATCAATCCCGGCCAAGGACGAGTATGGCGTGCTGTTCCAGCAGTTTTGCCCGGACTTGAGGATAGGCGGCCGCCTCTCCTCCGGCGGCGGACAGGGCGGCGGCGGTTCCTGCCGCGTGACCCGTCGCCATGCACGTCGGCATCAGGCGAATCGAGGATATGGCGCGGGTTTCCACGCCGATACAGCGGCCGCAGGCCAGCAGGTTGGGGATACTCGCCGACCACAGCGAACGGTACGGCACGCTGCGCGGATGACGGATTTCCTTTTCCCACGGATTGCTGAAGCGGTGGATGCCGTGCCCGCCGATGCTGCATCGGCCCACCGCCACCGGTTCGGCGACCGGGGTATCGTGGATAAGATCGTCGCAGGTAATCATTTCCCGGGCGACGATGTTGCGTCCGGCCCGGACCCCGATCCTCGGAGCCACTCCCGCCAGGCGGCAGTTGCGGAATTCCGGGAACTCATTCTTCACCCACTCCAGAATATTGAAAACCTGTTCCCGGAGTTCAATATCCATCATGGTCAGTTCATGAGGGTTCAGGGCGTCACCGACCGCCAGGCTCAGGTTCAACTGCACAAGGTCGCTGTTCCCCAACTGATTTCCCATGAAAAGGTCCTGATTGCGGTAGGGAAAGCGCCCCGCGTCGCAGGCTTCCCGGAACCGTTGACGGAAAAGAATTTTGTCGAACGACTGTACATTGGTCACATTGAACAGAATCGTTTTGGTCATGGTTTCCTCGGGAGTCCCTTCGATCACTTCGCCACCGGCGGCGGCGGCTACCACAGCGTCCCCGGTGGCGTCGATGAACATCCGTCCGCGGACTTCGGCGGTCCTGCCGCTGAAAAACAGCCGCAACCCGTCAATACGTTCTGCCGTCTTCAATACGTCCGTCACCGCGGTGTAATACAGGAGCTCCACTCCGGACTCGCGCAACATCCGGTTCAGGATCAGGATCAGTTGAGGTTCCGTGGTCGAATAGACGCCGCAGCAGGGGCCCGCGCTCAACCGGTCCGCAATCCGGCACTGGCCGGACAACTCCGCCAACGCCTGGATTTCATCGAGCCGCCGCAACAGCCGCCCGGCGATACCGTCCACGCACGGACGCCCGTCATGTCCGAAGCCGATGAAGACCGGACAGCCGCCAAACACCGCCACACCGCCCGGCCCGGAATTCTGTTCGATCAACAGGGTACGGGCTCCCGACTCGGCGGCGGCGATGGCGGCGCAACAGCCGGGCAGGCCGCCGCCGACAATAATAACATCATATTGTTCTTTCAGGTTCCACATGGACTGAATCCTTTATTTTGACTGTGGGAAGTTGGATATGGCCAAACCGCTCAAGCTGCCGCGCATGGAAATCATCAGCAACGGCGATTCGGCGAAAATTCCGGAAGCCGGCCAGCGGCCGAGTTCCCGTCCATCGACGCAGACCGTGAAGAGAGCAAGATCATAGGAGAGAAGCAGGCGGCATTCCTGACCGGGCTTCAGGGCTTCGGCTGTGGCGAAAGGATGGTTTCCATGATTGGTTTTCAGGTAACCGGAAAGAATTCCGTCGGCAATTTTCAACTGAAATACTCCGGTCAGCGTGTTGATCAACACCTGTTCGCCCATGTCATCCAACCGGAAATCCATCTCGATTGAAAACGCTCCGCGCGAAAACGCCGGCGGCGGAATCATCAGATACTGTTCGCCGCTGAATTTCAGCACCGGTTTGCCGTTGGACGTTCCCCATTCGGGGGCGGTGTACTGGACACTTCCTTCGTTTTTCAAATGCGAATGCAGATAGTAAGTATAGCCTCCCCCCAATGCGTGGTGCTCGCGGTTGGCGGGCTCCGCCAGCAGGATATCCCCTGCCCCGGGTTGAAAGCGGTATTGAATCCGCCGTGTCAAGGCGGATGGAACAGCCGCCTCCTGGCGGACGCGCTCCAACGGTTCGTAAACCGGCACGGACTGAACTGTCGCCACTGATTTCTCCGGATGGAACGGCAGACTGCGGTAAACCCCGCCGTCCATCGTCACCACCCGCAGCGAGTAAACCGGATGTTCCCGGTCGGCAACGGTACATTGCAGGTCGAAATCGACTTCGTTCTGCTCCAGCGGGAAAGGAACTTCCGGCAGTTCACGGACGACTTCCAGCCCCCACGCAACGCCATATTCCAGCGTTTTCCGGAAGATGCCGTTTTTCAACAGTTCGGCAACGCCGGTACGGACCGTCTGCCCGCCGCATTCGATTTCCAACACCGCGTCCGGACTGGCATAAAACCAGATTTCCCGTGAAAACGCCCCGCCGCCGAATACGCCCTCCAGCGTATTCCCCTCCTGATGGGGCGCGGCCATGCCGCTGAGCGCGATCTGGTGCGTTTTGCGCCCGGTCAATTCGCCGGAAACGGCGGTAATCCGGTAGCGGTCATTCCCCCGTTTACTCGCGATCAGGTTCGGGGTGAGCCGGTAAAAACGCAGCGCCAACTGTCCGGCGGGCGGGCGGTATTCCTGGCGCGGGTCGCAAGCCGCCAACGGAATATCGTCGGCCAGCAGTTCAACGGTGTTGACCGGGACGGACAACCGGACAGTTCCGGCGGCGGTAATCCGGTCGCTGTCCTGCCGCCATGCAACATTAATGCGGGCGGGATCGGGTAAATCACGGAGCGGAATCTTGACGTATTTCAGGTTCAGGTTCGGCGAAAGGGAAAAACGGACGTGCGGCAATCCCGCCGTAACGGTTCGCGTCAAGCCGTTTTCGGAAATGGTCAACTCGGGCGTCAGGTAGCGGTATCCGGCAAACGGCAGGGTCGGCACCATGAAGGATTGCGCCCGCATCTGTCCCTGATCGAATGATGTTTCCGGAAACTCGTACACGCTTCGCCCGGCCGGATCGAGCAATTTCAGCCGGACCTGATATTTCCGGTTCGGTTCCGCGGAATCGGGCAGTCCCAGGAGTTCCACCGGCAGCGGCGCGCCGATTTCGTTGTCCTGACGGAAGTTCAGGATGAAATTCGGCAGTTCCCGGTTTTTTTCCGGGGTTTCGCGCCCGGTCATCGCGTTGACCACGCGGATGTTGGTGCGGGAATCGGAAACGGTTGGTTCCAGATGGGTGTTTTCGTTGATTTCGTTCCACTCGGGCATGACGATATAGTCCGGGTTCGCGGCAAGCGCGGTTTCCAGACTGCGGCGAAGCCCGCCGGTCCCCTGTTCGTCCACCGAATGCATCAGCCGCAGCCGGTAGAAATAAACCTTGTGAGCGCTGAGCCCGAGAATCTTGCGGCCCCTGTAGGGCGGTTCGTTGATCACGGAAACCAGCAGCGGCACGATGATGTTCGAATAGGCTTCATCAAAGAAGCGCTGGGCGGGCAAACCGGATTTATCCCCGGCGTCGATGATGTGATTCGAGCCGGAAAAGTTGACGCCATCGGCCACGTCGAGATAACTCCGGACCTGATTTTTAGCGCGTTCGATCTCGCTTGCCGGAATCCGCTGCCCATGCAAACGGTACTGGAGGGCGAGACGGTAACAGGTACCGCGCATTTCCACCGTCGCCAAGACGCTGTCGCCGTAGCGCTCACGCAGTTTGGCGATGTGCTTTTTCCATGCCTCCGGCGGCAGGTTTTCGCCTTGATACGAGGAAAGGACCAGCTTGCCGCCCGGCTTGCTGACGGCGGGGGATGCCAGCAGGCGGTCGATGATATCGAAAAATTGTTTCTCATGCTCCGGCAGAAGCACCCTGTCTTTACTCGTCGGGATCTGGGTGGATACTTCCGGCCAGAGAACGCCTTTCAGGTCGCTGTTGTTCAGGTAATCGAGGGCACGGACGGTACGGTTATAGGCCGTGGGCGAGCCGAACAACAATCCGAGCCCGTCGGTGAATTCCAGCGCGGTCCGGTATTGGCTGATCAAGCTGCCGGAAACGTTGAGCTTGTTGTATTCCCAGGTATCGTTCCCGGCCAGGGCGCGGTTGAAAAACAGGGGACGGTCGGTGAAAATAATCCGGCAATAGCTGTCCAGATAGTTCTGAATCAGGCTGTATTTGCTCTGGATCCGCGGATACAGCAGGGTTTTCGGAAAAATCCGTTCGCGTTTCTCCAGCGGCAGCGACGTGATGTATTTTTCCGCCTCCTCCGCACGGGTCACGCCGAGCCGGTGAAGCTGAAATTTGACCGGTTGCCCCGCGGTTGAACGCTGGTTGAAGTACAGCCGGTATTCCGGGATTTCCAGATCGTTCCCGGGACGGACGGGAAAGGTTATGGTAACTTTTTGATTCAAGGTCAGTTCGGACGGCTTGCCTGCGGCATTGACGATGATTTTTTCCTGACCCGAACGGTACATGAATATGAAATTATCGGAACGCCGCGCCCCTTCCAGCAGGGTCAGTTCCGCGGTGACGGCGCCGTTGCCCGGCAATACGACCTTCTGTTTCGGGCGGAACAGGACAGCCGCGCCCACCGATTCCGGCACGGCATTGACCAATCCCTCGGAATATTGTCCCGGCTTACAGTAAAGCAGAGTGGCATCGCTCAACGGCAGTTCTTCCGCCGCCGAGGCGACTCCGCAGAAAAAGGCAATGGCTGAAAAAAGCAAAAGTCTACGCATATTATGGTCCCCATATTGCATTGTTGTTGGCATCCAGGCGCGGGTCGAACATACTGAGAGTCAAGGCGCTGTTCAGGATACTGCGCCCGACCCAGGTACCGACATGGCCGTCGACATAGGTTAAATTGACCGCATTGTCACCCTGGTGGCGCACGTGCAACCTCGGATAAGCATATCCAAGGTGATAGGTGGAGCGGCCGAAATTCCAGTAAGTCGCATCGCCGAAAGCGACATATTTGCTTGGATTTTTAAGCTGGGTGATCTTGTAGGACTTGATTTCCGTTCCCATGACGTCGTTTGGAGATGCCGTAACTGTAATAACGCTCCACCATCGTCGTCGGCGAACCGTCTTTCAGGGCCAATACGGATTCGCTGCGTTCCGGGCAGCCGTTCAGCGAATTCCCGGACTGGTACGCCGTTTCGGAAACCGACGGGACAATCATCTGCCGCGTCACCGAATTATAATGGTTCCACGGGACCGTGGTGGAAGCGGACGAATCGAAACGCCCCACCGACGAAGGAATCAAATAATCTCCATAGGCGTCTGCATACAGAAAAATCAAACTGCCCCACTGGCGGAGATTGCCGGAGCAACTGGCGGTCCGGGCTTTCGCCCTCGCCGAATTCAACGCCGGCAGCAGCATCGCCGACAATATGGCGATGATCGCAATCACGACCAGGAGCTCAATAAGTGTAAAACATCCCTTCTTCATGACGATATCCTCCGTGTAGGCTGTTGTTTATCCGTGCCGCTCCATTTAATGCGGGCGTCTTCCCTGCGGCATTCGATAATATGGATTTTTTCAGGAGGAAGGATGCCTTTCTGCATCCATTCCGCCAGACAGGTCGTGACATAATCCGCCAGTTGACGGCGGCTGGGAATGCTGTCCACCAGCAGATACGGAATCCCCGGCGGAATAGCGGATTCCCTTTCCGGTGCCTCCACAATGATCTCATTGCGGACGGTGATTTCATGATCAGAGAGCAGCTTGTGGATGCTGTTGCCCATCGCCAGAAAAAGGGTGTCTCCGGAGCTGTGCTCCGCCGCGGACGGCGTCTGTTGCGGCGCCAGCCAATGGTGCCGACAAGGGAACGGATAAAGGGTGAAATGAAGTTTTCCATCGAAACTGGTGACGCTGTAGATTTTTTTAAACCGCCCTATGTCCACAAAATCCCGGAGAATGGCGGGAATGTCGTTGACGATGTAGGAACAGTACAGGGCGTCCGATACAGGCCGGCCTTGAATCATATAAGGCAGATCCGTCTGCCGCAGATATTCGGCGATGCGGTTGTAGGAGCCCGGCACGATGTTGGTGATGACGCCGCCGATCAGGTTGTTGCCGATCAGATGGTCAAGGCGCCGTATCTGTTCATTTTCGTCGGAATACGGAATGAAAAGGACTTCCAGATTGGATCGGTTCAGCCGGAACGTCGTCTCCGGCAGCACGCTCAGGAAATAGTCGTTCATGCCGTCCCGGAAATCGTCTTCGTGCAGATGCAGCATGATCCCCACCAGGGGAACGGTCCGCCCGGTCATGGAACGCGCCAGCACATTGGGATGATAGTTCAGCTCCCGGGCCGCCTGCAGGATTTTTTCGCGGCGTTCCGGGGAGCAGCAGATTCGCCCCTTGCGGTTATTCAGGACCGCGGAGACCATGGTTGGCGTGACGCCGGAGCGTTCGGCCACGTCTTTTAATGTTACTCTTTTCCGACTCATCTTCAACTTTAATTCAGCGTTAAATTAACGATTGCCAAATAACCGCGAAATGGTTAATTCAGCGTTAAATTAATTATACAGTGCATATTTGCTTTTGTCAATACACGCCGTCAAAAAATCCCCGATTTTTTATCCGCCGTGACCATCAGCAGTGTTCATTCATCAATTGACGTTAACTGAATATAGTATGCGAATTATAATGCGGGCGGTTACTGTATCTGGATGAAGCGTTTGGAGAGCGGATCGTT
>ENA-UOOH01001273-UOOH01001273.1-fermentation-metagenome-genome-assembly--contig:-NODE-1273-length-24871-cov-4.606947_pt1 | contig 24871 bp, 25 predicted proteins | sample MGYA00245778_ERZ724025 | MGnify/ENA primary metagenome ERZ724025 (study PRJEB28704, sample SAMN03018313) | fermentation metagenome | biome: anthropogenic terrestrial biome; feature: soil; material... | reverse complement strand
CGAAGAGGGGTATATCAAGGGCTTTACCGTGATCGACGACGGCAGGCAGGGCATCATCCGCGTCACGCTCAAGTACGGCGCGGGCAAGCCGGTCGAGCTCCGGGTCGAGGCGGCCGGCGACCTCGGCCGGCTGGTCGTGCGCGACCAGGGCATCGGGGTCCCCGCCGACCGGCGCGAGCGGATCTTCGAGCGCTTCGAGCGGGCGGTCTCGGCCCGCCACTACAGCGGCCTGGGGTTGGGGCTCTACATCGTCCAGCGGGTGCTCAAGGCGCTGGGCGGCAGCGTCAAGGTCGAGAGCGAAGAGGGCGCGGGGGCAACCTTCGTCGTCGAGCTGCCGCTCGACGGCCCCCCGAGCCGCGAGGCCCGGGGCGAGGAAGATCACCGAGGAGCCGCGCAAGGATGAGCACCGAGATCACGCCCTGCGGACGGGTGATGCTCGTCGAGGACGACGCGGACATCCGCGCCATGGTCGGCATGCTGCTCGAGCTGGAGGGCTACCAGGTCGTCTCCACCTCCAACGGCGGCGACGCCTTGAAGATCCTGCGAGACGGCGAGCGCCCCTGCGTCATCCTGCTCGACCTGATGATGCCGGTGATGAACGGCTGGCAGTTTCTCGCCGAGCAGGCGCAGGACCCGGCGATCGCCCCGATTCCGGTGGTGGTGATGTCCGGGGACGGCCGCGGGCGCGAGAAGCCGGCGGTCGCGCGTGCGGCCGGCTTCCTCAAGAAGCCCATCGATCTTCAGACGCTCCTGAACACCGTGCAGCGCTTCGCCCGCGCCTGAGCCCGCCCCCCGCGCTTGCTCGCGCTCGCGACCTCGGCGGGGGCCGGGCGGCAATGGCGCCTCGCCGTTGTATAAGTCGCCTCTCCACCAACTCCCGCCGGAGGTCACCGAAGCGTGCGCGCGCCCGCCCTGTGCCTGACCTGTCTCGCAGGCTTTGCAGCGACCATTCTGCCGGCCCTTCCGTCGGCGGCCAGCGAGGGGGACGAGCAGCTCTCGACGCCCCGAAGAGCGCTCGAGCTGTTCATCAACTCGGGCCGCGAGGGCGACTATCAGCGCGCAGCGCGCGCGCTCGACCTCTCGGCCCTTCCCCAGCAGCAGCGGGCGGCCGAGGGCGCCCGGCTCGCGCGGCGTCTCAAGCTCGTGCTCGACCAGAAGCTGTGGATCGACTGGGAGGGGATCTCGGACGAGCCGGCCGGCGATCCCGCGGACGGCCCCGACATCGAGGTCATCGGCGCCATCCCGCTCGGCGGCACGACCATTCCGGTGAGCCTGGCGAGGATCGACGGCGAGGCTGGCGGCCAAGTCTGGAAGCTGTCGGGGGCCAGCGTCTCGCGCATCCCGGCGCTGTACGAGGCCTACGGGGCGGGCTGGGTCGGCGATCACCTGCCCGAGCTGCTGATTCGCTTCCGCGTGCTGGAGGTTGAGGCCTGGCAGTGGATAGGCCTGCTGCTTGCGCTGGGCGTCGCGTGGCTCCTCGGCATGGGCCTCGCCTGGGCGGGGCTTGGGCTCGCTGATCGGCTCGCGCGCAGGACGGCGCCGACCTGGGACGAGCGGCTGGTAGACGTCGCGCGGGGGCCGGCGCGCCTGTTCTTGGGCGTGCTCGCCTTTGGCTTGCTCGCCGGGCTGTTGCACCTGGCCGCCCCGGCGCAACGGGTCGTCGACAAGGGATGCCGCACGCTGCTCGTGGTCGCGGCGGCCTGGGCCTGCCTGCGGCTGGTGACGTTCCTGGCCGAGACCCTTCAGGAAGCTCTCACGCAGGGCGAGAGCGAGGGGCGGGCGCGCGGGGTGCGCACGATGATCGTGGTGGCGCGCCGGATTGCCTCGGTCACCGTCTACGTCGTCGCCGCGGCGCTCGTGCTCACGCAGTTCGAGGCGGTGCGCAATCTCGGCATGTCGCTGCTCGCCTCGGCCGGCATCGCGGGCATCGTGGTTGGCCTCGCGGCCCAGAAGACGATCTCGTCGCTGCTGGCCGGCATCCAGCTCTCCATCACCCAGCCGATCCGCATCGGCGACTCGATAGTCGTCGAGGGCGAGTTTGGGACCGTCGAGGAGATCCACCTCACCTACGTCGTGGTGAGGGTCTGGGACCTGCGCAGGCTCATCGTGCCGATCACCCGGTTTCTCGACGCACCGTTCCAGAACTGGACCAAGGTCTCGCCGGAGATCATGGGCACCGTGGAGCTGTTCGCCGACTACTCGGTGCCCATCGACCAGGTGCGCGCCGAGCTGGGGCGCTTCTGCGAAGCCCATCCGGCTTGGGACAAGAAGGTCTGCAACCTGCAGGTCACCGCGGTCAGCGAGCGGACCGTGACGCTGCGCGCGCTGGTCTCGAGCGAGAACGCCGGAAAGAGCTCCGAGCTGCGCAACGCGGTGCGCGAACAGCTCGTCAAGTTCCTCCAGCAGCTCGACGGCGGCCGCTACCTGCCGCAAGTGCGCCTCGCCCCCACCCCCGAAGGCAGCGGCGAGTCCAAGTCGGACTCGGTCCGCAACGTCGCCACCGCCGGCTGAGGGCGGGCGCGGGGCCGGGGCGGCTCGGCCGGCTTGGGGAGCTCTCCGGGGCGCGGGGCCCAGCGCGAGCCGATGCGACCGACCGGCCTCGCGAAACCAGCCCCCTGCCGCCGGCGAGCGCTGCTCACGAGTACCCCGAGGCCCGTTCTCCGCTGCCGTGCCACGCGTCCAACCGACCGATACCTCTAGATGATCCGCCGAAGGATACTGCAGGCATCCAATGGGAGGCGTGTCATGGCGCATCAGGCCTGCGAGTCCGGTCAATCGGCAGTCGAGACTGCCCTGACCGTCCCGATGATGGTCTTCTTTGTCCTCGGCGTCATTCAGCTCGGCATGATGCACCAGGCCCAGTTGATGACCGAGTACGCGGCCTACCGGGCGGCGCGTGCCGGCGTCGTCAACCACGCGGACTGCGAGTTGATGGAGAACGCGGCGTTCATTTCGCTTCTGCCAACGCTTCCTCCGCCGGCCATCGGAGTGGGCGGCTCGCGCGCAGACACGCTCTTCAACGCGGGAGCCCTTTATCTGCAATACCGCTGGATTCCGCTCAATCGGCGCTTCCTTACCGGCTTGGAGCGGGTCGAGGTCGACATCGTCAATCCCACCCGCAACCAACTCAACGGGCTCTTCAACACCTACGGCTCGCATCTGCAGCGCAAGGAGATCGACTGGGACGACGTGCGCGACGAACAGGTGATCCGCGCAAACCTCCTGACCGTCCGGGTGACCTACAACTACCAGATGCGCATCCCCTTCGCCGACCGGCTCATTCATAGCTGGTTCATGGGGATCAACCGTTTGCAGGACCTCAAGGGCATCCAGTTCGAGAACCAGAAGGCGTTCGGCGTCATGGGCTCCCAAACCTACCTGGAAGGCGTAGGGGCGACCCGCGGCGGGGTCTTCCCCCAGCTCGCCGCGCTCGCCGCAACCGGCACCTACGTGATTCCCCTCACCGCGACCTACTCGATGCGCATGCAGTCAAATCCCTTCAGGCAGGGCATGCAGAGCTGCGTCGTGAATTAGGCTTCGACACATTCCTCACCCGCGATTTGCTGAAGGCGAGGTCGACAATGCTTCACCACCGCTACCGCAGGCTGATTCGAGACGAGAGAGGGCAGGCCCTGGTCATCGGAGCGATCAGCCTTCTCGTGATGGCGATCGTGGTCCTTGCCTCCGCGAGCATCGGCAACGCCGTCTACGAGAAGATCAAGCTGCAGGACGCGGTCGACGCCCAAGCCTACACGTTGGCCGTCAAGCACGCGCGCGCCTACAACTTCTTCGCGTACACCAACCGCGCGATGGTCGTGCATTACTGCGCGATGCTGACCTTCATGTCGTACCTGAGCCACGCGTACTACCTGAAGCAAACGGTCGGGCGCATCGCCGGGTACCTGAGCTACATCCCCTATATCGGGCCCATATTCAATGCGATAAAACAGGTAATCGACTGGTGGCAAACAGCCGTCGACGCCGTCGTCAAAATCCTGGTGCCCATCCTCACGGTCCTGAATATCGCGCTATGGCTGGCGCAGGAGGGAGTACTCATGGCGACCCTCGCCGACTCGCTGGTCGCCTCTGGGGCCGGTCCGCTCTCGACGACCGATCCCAAAGCGAGAGTCGGCTTCGATGCCATGGGAGGAGGTGTTCTCAGCCTCCTTTCCACCGCCAACAACTGGGTCCTCAACTACAAGAACGCCAAGAATTTCCTGCATCCTATCGACGACGGGGTGCGCAGCAGCAGCAGCGGCCTGGGCACCGGAATCAGCCATCGCGCCAAGCTGGCCAAGGCGAACAACCTCTCCGACGAGGACTTCGCCAAGTACCGGCTGCTGATGGGCAACATCGCCAACGGGTCGCGCCGGGAATGGACCGCACAGGGCAAGGGCCCGATCCTCATCGGCCGCAGGTGGTCGCTGACCATCTGGCCCATCATCAAGCTCAAGAAGGTCGCCGAGAGCCAAATCAAGAGCTTCGACGAGAGATTCGAGAACAACCGCAAAGACCAGCTCTCCGCCGAGGATAATATCGAGCTCCAGACGTGGAGTTGGAAGAAGATGAAGTGGAAGACCCAATGGACTTACAGGATCCGGGTCGCCGCCGACAACCGTGACGGCTATCACCTCGAGGTTCGCCGGAAGACTTGCAAACAGCATCCCTGGCTCGGCATCACTCCTTACATCCTTAGCGATCCCTCGTTCTTCAAGCCCTGGAACTATCACTTCGGCTACCCGTGCAGCATGGTGGTCGCGACCAAGGACATGATCGGTGGCACTCGGCCCTTCGAGCTTGAGACGACCGTCGATTCAAGTGCTGGCACTGTCGAGGACAGCGGAGTCCTCGGCATGAGCTGGAACCGTGTTGGGGGCAAGAGCCAGATGGCCAATATCTTCCGCCAGCGCACCGGCGGGATGATGGCCGTCGCAGTCGGAAGAGCGGTCTACCACCGTCCCGGTGATTGGAAGGAGCAACCGAACTTCTTCAACCCGCTGTGGAACGCGCGCCTTGCGCCCCTCGTCACTCACTGGGAATCCGATGCCCTCACAGTGATGATGCCCGAAGTGATGTTTATCAAGACCTGGTTCGGATCGTCGGCAATCAACTACTGAGTCGGAGGCGCCCATGCCGTCACAAAGCATTTACGCGGATGGCCCCACACTCCTCGAGACTCTGCGAAGCGCGGCGCGCCGGCTCCTGCGCGTGGAGACCGGCAGCTCGATGACCGAGTTCGCCTTGATGGCCCCGATCCTGTCGGCGATCGTCTTGTGGCTCATCTACTTCTGGGAAGTCCAGAAGGTTCGCATCAAGGCGGCCGAGGCGGCCCGGTACTTGGCCTTCGAGCGCACGGTGCGTCCCAACCTTCAGGCGATAGGCCAGGAGGCGCGGGAGCGTTTCCAGAACCTCGACAGCTCGGACCGCGGCGTGGCGATGCCCGCGGGCTACCTCAACCGCGTCACCATCACCAAGGTGACCGCCCGCGAGGTTCAGGCCCCGATGTCCAGCGCCTCGCTTTCGCAGGCGGGCTCTGGCCAAGGCCTCGGAGGGCTGCTGTCGCAGGCCACCTCGCTGATGGGCAACGCGGTCGGGGCCATCATCGGCACGCTCGGTTTCAATTTCGATCGCGGCGGCGCCCAAGGAGAGGTGGAATTCAGCGTCGAGAACCGCATCGTCCCCCAGCGGATCGCCTACTACCTGCCGCAGACCTCGGCGCTCTCGCTCGATTTGACGTTCAAGGACACCTATTTCACCTACTTCGACACCTGGCGCGCCTGGAACTACGGTGATTCCCCGGCGAACTACAACAACGCCTACGCCACGGTCCAGAGCAACACCACCAATCGGGTGAAGAAGATCGCCTACTGGGGCCTTGCCAACGGCGCTGGGGTCAGCGGCGTCCTCAACGACATCGGCACGGTTCTCGACACACTGGGACTCGATTTCCCGCTGTCCACCAACTACATCAGGGACTCGGTCCTCATGTTACCCGCCACGACCAACTCGCCTCGAAGCTATGGCCTGCGAGGCGGGGCGCGAACGGTCCCCGGAGACCGGATGCTCGGGGCCTATTGGAAGAACGACAGCAACGGATGCGTGGGCGGCTACTGCGAGCCGTCCGCGATCAGGCAGAAGCGAGGCTTCATTTCGAGGGGCGACTACGGCGACAACTGGGCGATGCGCGCGCGCAATTGTCGAGGCCAGTTCTTCCAGGGCGCCGCAAAATCCGACAAACCCGAGTCCTATTACGCCAAGAGCGCCTCGAACGGGCAGAGCTACTTCAATTACGGCACACACGCCTGTCAGTAGGTCTACCGGCTTCTCGGTGAGGAGTTCCAGCCATGACAGCGAAACTTGCAGAACGCACTGGAGCCGGGCGACGCCTGCTGGGGTTCGGAGCCCTGATGGCGGTCGTGGCCGCAGCCGCCCTGGATGCCTCCGCGCCCCCGGCCCGCGCCGCCGGAGAGGCCCAGCTCGACAGTCTGCGCCGCTCGCGACTGGGCGAGGTCTTCCCCGCCTATCCAGGAACGACCCAGATCCCGATGGGAATGCTCGACGCCAACGAAAACGCCATGGAGATGGCCTTCTTCGAGACGCGCGACCCGCCGGGCGAGGTTCTGGCCTTCTTCGGGCGCGCCTTCGAGGCACGCGGACAGCACGTCGAGTACGTCGGCGAGGACGAGGGCGGGACCGTCAGCTACTACGACAGCAGCCTGGGCCAGCTCGTCTCGCTCCACGTGATGCTCAGCGGCGATCCCAACAGCCGCCGGACGCTGGTCTTCCCCTCCATCGTCGATGCCCCCGACGGCGTTTCCCTCTCCGCGGCCCCTATCGAAGCGCTGCCCACTCCCGAAGGCGCCAGCGCCGTGTTGCGCCTGGACGACCGCAGCATGGGGCGCACCGGTGGCGCTCGGACGATGACGCAAATCGCTCCAGGGAGCCCCGCGGAGCTTGCCGCCTTCTATCGAGAGACGCTCCCGGAGCGGGGCTTCGCCCTGTCTTCGACCCGGACCGAGGCGGAGACCCAGGTGCTCGAATTCGGGGGAGAGCTTGGAAACCTGAGCCTCACCATTTCGCCGCTGGCCACGGAAGGCAAACCCGAATCGGTCATCGCGATCATCATGGAGGGACAGCGATGAGCTCGCTCAGCCGCATGAGAAGCCTGATGGCCGCCTCGCGAGGCGAGAGCGGGCAGGCGACGGTCGAGACCGCTGTCTTGGTGAGCGCGCTGTTGGTTGGCGCGGGCTCGATCATGTTCTTCCTGCCCGACATGCTCGCGGCCTTCACCATTTACATCCAAGGCTTCTATCTGGTGCTCGGCTACCCTATCGGGTGAAGCGGTCGCGCTTGGGCCGGCTCGGCTTCGTGGCGCGGTCAACGACGAGAGTGCAAACGCGTGCGTGCTCAACGCACGCGTTTTCTTTTCCGCGAAAGGTCGAGACGAGGGTCTGGCCTCTGAATCGTCTTGCGCGGGTGCGCGTAGTTGGGGGCTAAAGCTCCTGGGCGCGCGGCATCGCAAGTGGCACGCGGGTCAGCGCGCGCTTTGCCCCGGTACCCGAAGCGACGGCAGTCCAGCGTTCGTCACCCCTTTGAACCGACAGCACGCCAAACAGCGGCACCTGCTCACTCAGCGTCGCCTCGACGCGCTCCTTGGACTCGAGACTGAAGACCACCCGGCGCGCCTGGCCGGCAAATGCGCCGGTCACCTTCACCGCTTCGGAGCTTGCCTGCACGCCGCGAAGCTGCGGATCGTCGACAGGCAGATCGATTGGGACGGACACGGGGGTATGTGGCGGCGCCCAGGCGGCTACCCGGTCGAGCAAGACCGGCTGGGATTCGGTTATCCACAACACCACCAACGCGCGCCGACCAAGGTCGAAGAATTCGAATTCGACCTGCTGGACGGGGACGTTGTCGCGCAGCGCCCGGCCTACGGCGGCTGCTCGCACCCGCGTCTTGCCCCGAGGCCCCTTCACCTCATAATCGACGTACTGGCCTTCTTTGAGGCTCATAGTCCCGTACAGCAGCGGCAGCGGCAGACTGCTGCGCGCTTCCTCGAGCCTCGAGGGGGCGATCTCCTTCCCTGCCGGTCGCCCGAGCGCCTGGGATGTAGGAGAGACGCTTCCTGCTGCGTCATCCGTCTTCCTATGACCGGTACCCGGGCCATCACCAGAGCCTGCGGCGGGAGCGCCGGTGAGCAGCACCGCGAGCGCGACGTGAGGCAGCGAAAACATGGTGATATCTTGCATTTGAATAACCCCTGATGACAAGGGCGCTTGGCTCGCGGGACCAAGCGTGTCGGAGGCGAGAACCGCTTGCCCAAGAGGATCCCGAATTCTGGAGGCTGCAAATGAGAGCCACGCCCCTGCTGGCCGCCTGTGCAATCCTGCTCGGCGCCTCGAGCCTTTGGGCGGGAACCGAAGGTCTTGATTTCGGCCTCCCGCTCGTCGTCGTCGAGGGCGGTTGGGCACGCTATGAGGCCTACTCGACCGATGGACCGGTGCCGACTGTGATCCGCGTCGGTCCCGCCGGAGCCCACCAAGGCAAGACCGGACGGTGGCTCATCGTCGAGGTCGAGGTCCCCGATATCGGGCGCGTGAAGGTCGAGTACCTGGTTGCCGGCAAGGTGTTCACGGCAAACTCGGTGCTCGTTACTCGAACCGACATTCAAGGCGTCTCGAGCGCCGATTCCAGCGAGACCGCCGAAGCCAAGATCGGGCCCGCACCGTCGGCGGCGCGGCTCACCAAGAAGGGAGTCCAGACGATCGCGGGCCGCAAACTCGAGGTGAGCGAATACGCTTTCACCGGAGGGAGGACCGTGCGGTGGTCCGCAAAGGTTCCCGGGTTCGGAATCGCCGGAGTCGAAGGCCCGGACAGGCTCAAGCTGCTCGACTTCGGCGTCGGCGGCGATCCCTGGCGCTTCGACCCACCGCGCAGCCCTCGCGCCGCCAAGCCACCCGCTGCCCAACCGGTGGACTGAGCGGCAAGGCACTCGACGTCAGCGCCGAGCCTCGGCAGGCCCGGCGCCTGTCGCCCGGATTTCGAGCCGAAACCGGCTTTGCCGGCCGATGGCCTCGGCAGTCGCCTGGCGCTGGGCCCGATGCCAGGGCAGGCTCTGCCTCGGTCGGGAGCCGAGCGCACTGCAGCAGGACACCTCGGATATGATGCCGCTTCCGAATGCGACCGCGACTCCTGACCGACCTCTCCTTGCAGCTTGCGCAGACACTGGCCTTCGCCGGGATCGCAGCATGGATGTTCGAGGAGTCGCGCGGCTTGAGCGGTCGCTGGGAAGCGTTGCAGCTCGCTTCGGCCGTCGCCTCCTGCCTGCTGGCAGCGCTCGCTCTCCGCACGCTCGTGCTGCTCGTGCTCGACCGCCCCCTGCTCGTACTGCCGACAAGGGCCCTAGCATCCGGCTGCGTCCAGGCGATGATCGGCGCTGCGGTGCTCGGAGTAGCCGCCGCGCGCATCCATTCCTCGGGGCGCCCCGCTCTGGCCGCGTTTTCGACGGCGCTGGCTGTCTGGATTCTGGCGCTCGGCTTCGACCTCCTCCCGCGCGCGTGGTTGTCGCGCCGAAACCTCATCGAGCATTGGGGGCGGCGCGTCGCGCTTTCAAGACTCGAGTGGTTCGAGCTGCGCAGAGCTCAGGCTGACCCACCGCGCTTGTCGTTCATCGCCGGCGACTCGCATGCGGTTCGAGTACGGTATCGGCTCGCGGTCAACCGGGAGACCGAGGGGCTCGCGGCTCACCTGAAAGACGCGGGGCTGCGTGATCGCCCGCCTGCTTGAGTTCCGAGGCTCGTCGGCGCGCCCCGGTCCGGTCCCACCCTGCCCAAGCAACTCGGGCCGCTGCCCCGGTCATTCCGCGACCAGCGGGACCCTCGGAGTCGAGAGAGCTCGCGCTCATGCTTCCCAACTCCGACCTGGACGCGAGCTCTGATGGCACCAACAGGGGATTCGCGTGCCTGCCGATACTCCCCCAGATCCCGAAGAGACTCAGGCGCGCGCCGGGCGGCTCGTCGCTCGCGGCGGCCACGACGAGCACCTCGCGAAGCGGCCCAAGGGCTCGACGGCGACTGCGCCACACGCGCTCGGTGGAAGTGCGGCTGGTACCGTCGCGACTTGTCGAGCGCGGGCGCAAGGCGCTCTGGACAATGAGCCGGCCGCCCAGTTGCGGCCTCGATTCCGCCGACTCGCGGCGGGCGCCGCGCGCACCGTTCATAGCCGTTGCCAAGCCTCAAGAGGTATCGCGAAATCTCCTTGATCTCGGTCCGCCTCCCCCCGTTCGCCCCGAGCATCACACCAGGCCCTTGGCCGGCAACGAGCTCGGGGTGAGCCAAGCCGAACCGAGGCAAGGAGGGTCTTCGCAGCGCCTCGGTCAGTGCCAGACAATCTCGAGGCCGAGCAGCCATGCCGACCGCCCGGTCGCCGGGATGCGTGCGCTCAGGCCGAAGAGCCCGTCGAACGTGCCGACGCCGACGACCACGAAGGGACCGGCGCCGAAGGCGTATCAGCCAGCGCCGACGGTCGCCGAGAGATCCTCGCCGCCGCCGACCGCGCGCAGCTCGGCGGCGCCCCAGAGACTGCGGCCGACCACCGGCGACGCGCCCACCCCGCCGGCGAAGTGCAGGCCTATCGAGCCTGCGGCGCGGGTGGCGAGTGGAGCGCCGAGCAGGTGCAACTGAGGCCCGGCCAGGGTGCGCAGGGTCAGGGTGAGCGGTTCGAGCTCCCAGGCGACGCCAGCCGAGAGCTCGCCCCCATCCTCGAGGCGCAGCATCAGGCTGGGGAGCGCGCGGCTCAGCAGAAGACCGGCAGGCCCTGCCGCTCCGAAGAGCGACCGCGCGCCCTCACCGGCCCTCTGGTCCTCGGCGCCCGCGGGAGTCGAGACCTGCAGCGAGGCCTGCTGCGCCCCTCTTTCGACCGCGCGCGCGGCCTCGGACGAGAGCCGTCGGACGCGATCGGCCCAGACGGCAAGGCTCTCGCCGACCTCGAGGTCCCAGACCACCTCCGCCAGGCCTCGCTGCGCGGCGCGCGCCCGCAGGCGGCGCCGCGGTGCCCCGGGCTCCTCTCCGGTCGAGAACCCGAAGAACGACTCGAAGTGGATGGGGATCATCCGCTTGGCGCGCAGGTCCTGCAGAATCTGGAGCGCGCTCGAGGGCCCGACGTGGACCGGCGAGTCGACGCCGTCGCCGCGGTAGGGGCCGATGGGGATGAGCGCGAGGTCGGCGTTCGGGAAGCGCTCGCCGACCTGCGCTGCCCAGTCGGTCAGAAGGCCAGTGTCGCCGGTGAAGACCACGCGTTGGCCTTCCGCCTCGAGCACATAGCCGCGGAAGGTCCGGTCGAGCCAGGCGTCCGCGCCGGTGCGGCCGCCGAAGTGGTCGACCGGGAAGGCCACGACGTTCAGGCCGCCCACGCGCGCGCTCTCCCACGGCTCGAGCTCGACGACCCGGCCAAAGCCCAGAGGCGGCAGGCGGCGCGCCCCGCCCTTGGGCAGCACGAGCGTCGCCTCGGGCCGGGCCAGGGCGCGCAGCGAGGCGAGGTCGCAGTGGTCGTAGTGCAGGTGCGAGACGAGGACGACCTCGGGCCTGGGCAGCTCGCCCTCGCGCAGCCCAGCCGGCCGCTGCCGGCGCATCCCGACGAGGTGGCCGCGCAGGAAGGGATCGGTGACGACCTCGACTCCGCCCAGCCGCAACACCACGGTCGAGTGCCCGATCCACCGGGCCGTCAGAGGCGCGCCCGCCTCGATGTCCGCCGCGAGCGGCAGAGACTCGGGGGCCGGCGCCAGCGTCGGCGGCAGGAACACGGCGCAGCCGCCCGACGACGCCGCGAGCAGCACGCAGAGCAAAGACCAGTATCCGCGCAGGGAGGCTCGAGAGCGCATGGCGTTGCCCACGTCCAACGAGACGCTGTCTCACCGACTGGCGTGCACCAGTCGGCCACAATGAGGTGTCGGGAAATCTCCTTGAGCTCGGCCCGCCCCTCGGTCACCTCGTGCGAAGTCGAGAGGCCCGAGCGTAGACCGAACCTGCGAGGCCGAAGAGGCCCTTCTTCTCCGCTCTCGCGCGTCGGGAGCTACGCTCAGGGTGAGCGGAACCGGACGGAGTCGAAGAACGATTTCTCGACGGAGCTTCAATTGACGAAAAGAACCGCGACGTTGCCAAAACCGACGACCGAAGGCACCGGAATCAAGGAGGCGCTCGAGGCTCGCAGCACCTTATTTGAACGAGTAGAAGACGCCAATGCTCGGCATCCAGGTTCCGAAGAACCGTCCGTAAGTCGAGTAGGCGCCCTCGGCGCGAAAGCCCAGGCCCGACTCGGTCGTGTAGCGGGCGCCGGCGACCGCGTGCAGCTCGAGCAGCACCCCGGAGCGCAACGCGTCGACCGCCAGGCCACCCGCGCGCGCCTCTGCTGCCTCGGCGCTTGCCAGCCCTACGTTCAAGCCCGCCCCGAAGAAGGGCGTGAAGCCGCGCTTGCGGAAGAGATCGAGCGTCAGCCGGTACCCGACCGCGTAGGTGTCGAGGCTGATGTCGGCGACGGCGCCGCCGTCCCGCGCGGTGCCGAAGGCGTGCGTGTACTGGAAGCTGAACTCGCTGTTCAGGAAGTCGCCGATCTCCCAGCCGATGCGCGTAGTCGGACCGAACAAGGCGTCGAAGGTGATGCCGTCTTCGGTCTTCTCAGGCGTAAGCAGGATTCCGCCGACGACCGAGGGGCCTTTCGCGCGGGCGAAGGCAGCGCCGGGAACGAACAGTGAGGCAGCGCCGAAAGCGGCGAGCGTGATGGCGAACAGGGTCTTCATCGGATCTCCCTTGGGAACCAGCGCGAAATCGTAGCTTCCGGCGCCGCGACCACAAAAGAGCAAGGCTGGCGCACAGCCCGCCGGCTGCCCGGCTGGCCGGAGGAAACCCGCGATCCGAGAACCGCGGCGCTGACCATGACGCTGGCGCTTCCGGCCGACGACTTGATAGGTTGCCGGGCTATGAGCGACTTCAAAACCATCATCGAGCCCTTCCGAATCAAGTCCGTCGAGCCCATCCGCATGACCACGCGCGAGGAGCGCGAAGGCTTCTTGCGTGAGGCGGGCTACAACCTCTTCTCGCTACACGCGGACACGGTCATCATCGATCTACTGACCGACTCGGGGACTGGCGCAATGTCCTCGGAGCAGTGGGCGGCCATGCAGCGCGGCGACGAGAGCTACGCCGGCTCGCCCTCGTGGTTCCGCTTCGAGGCGGCGGTCAAGAAGCTCTTCGCGTTCAAGCACATCATCCCGACGCACCAGGGCCGCGCGGCCGAGAAGATCCTGTTCTCGGTGATCGGCGGCAAGGGCAAGGTCGTCCCCAGCAACACGCTCTTCGACACCACGCGCGCCAACGTCGAGGCGACCGGCGCCGAGGGCGTCGACCTGGTCATCGCCGAGGGCAAGGTCCCCTCGAGCCGCCATCCGTTCAAGGGCAACGTCGATCTCGGCCGTCTCGAGTCGCTGCTCGTCGAGCGCGGCGCCGACGTGCCGGCGGTCTTCGTCACCATCACCAACAACTCGGGCGGCGGCCAGCCGGTGAGCCTGGAGAACCTGCGCGGCGTGCGGGCGATCTGCGACAAGTTCAAGAAGCCGCTGTTCATCGACGGCTGCCGCTTCGCGGAGAACGCCTGGTTCATCCGCGAGCGCGAGCCCGGCCAGGGTGAGCGCGAAGTCGCCGACATCGTGCGCGAGATAGGCTCGCTGGCCGACGGCATGACGATGTCGGCCAAGAAGGACGCCATCGCCAACATCGGCGGCTGGCTGGCGATGAACGACGACCAGCTCGCGCAGAAGTGCCGCACGGTGCTCATCCTGACCGAGGGCTTCCCGACCTATGGAGGTCTGGCCGGCCGCGACCTCGAGGCCATCGCCCAGGGGCTCGAGGAGGTCGTGCAGCACGACTACCTGCGCTACCGCGTCGGCTCGACCGCCTATCTTGGCGAGAGGCTCTCCGCGGCCGGCGTCCCGGTGGTGTTGCCCATCGGCGGCCATGCGGTCTTCCTCGACGCGCGCGCAATGCTGCCCCACATCGATCCGCTCCAGTACCCGGGCCAGGCGCTCGCGGTCGAGCTCTACAGGGTCGGCGGCGTGCGCGGCTGCGAGATAGGCACGGTGATGTTCGGCCGTCACCCCGACGGCAGCGAGACGCCCGCGGCGATGGATCTCGTGCGGCTGGCCATCCCGCGGCGCATGTACACGCAGAGCCACATCGACTACGTGCTCGAGGTGGTCTTCAAGGTCGCCGAGAACGCCAAGAAGCTCCCGGGGTATCGCATCTCCTGGGAGCCGCCGGCGCTTCGGCACTTCACCGCGCGCTTCGAGCCGGTGGCGTAGCGACGGTCGAGAGTCGAGAGTCGACAGCCCGGGCATGAGCGATCGGTTGAAGGTTGGTAGGGGCGCAGAGCACTGCGCCCATCCAGGAATCGGGCCGATGCGCGGACCTGTTCGTTGCGCCGCCGGCGAGAGCCCTCGTCCGAGTCGAAGGTCTGGGCGCTTTTCACTCCCGACTCAAAACTCGAAACTCCCGACTCGCCGTTCGGCGTGCGCCTCTACCACGAGGTGACGAACCCGAGGCTGCCGCCATCGGGCCCGACCGTCGCCAGCGGCTTCCAGCCCGAGGGGCCGCTCGCGACGCCGCCCGCGAGCAGCGACTGGCCGCCGCGCGCATCGCGAGCCTCTCCACGGCGCAGGCGATCGTCAGCCGCTCGAACTCGCTTTCGCACCGAGCCGGCCGACCGCGTCCGCTTCGCGCCACGGTGAGCCGGGGGCCAGCTCCCCACCGCCCGCTATGCGGCCCGCACCTCGCCGAGCGTGCGGCAAAGCTCTTCGATGGCCTCGGTCGCCTCGCGCGCCGAGCGCGAGGTCATCCCAAGCCGCCTCGAGTCTTCGTAGCGCACCAGGGTGAGCCGGGTCGCGAGCTCGTCGGCGCGCGCGAGGGCACGCTCCAGATCGGCCCGCGCCTGGTCACGCAGCGCCCGCAGCCGCCTGAAGTGCGCGAGGCGCTGCTCGATGATTCCGGCAACCTCGGCGCCATTCTCTGACTCGCGTTGGCGCTCGAGCTGCGCCTCGAGCTCGCGCTCATCGTGGCCGGGGACCGTCAAGGCGCCCTCGATCTCGACGAGCCGCGCCGCGGCCTGGCGCATCGCCGTGCCCAGCGAACGCACGCGGGCGTTCTCTATCGCCAGCGGGTCGTCGAGCTCGCGGCCGAGCGCCTGGACCGCCGCGTCGAGACCCTTCTCCGCGCGCTCTATCCGCGCGTCCCATTCCCGGGCCCCAGCGGCGCTCCTCGTCGCCGCAGGCACCATCAACGGCACGAACAGCGGCCAGAGCGCCATCTGCAGGAGGAATGCGCCCACGCCGGCCCGATCGACTCGCGCCGCCCCGGTCCGCGCCTGCAGCAGCGTCGCGAAGAGGGTCCCCGCGACGAGGTATGCGATGAGGGTCGCGAGCGCCATGGCTACTCTCCGAAGTTCGCGAGGCGAGGGTCGCTCACCCGGTGCCCGGGCAACGGTTGCAGGTCGTAGCTCAGCGAGCGCGCCTCGGGCTCGAACAGCGAGCGCGCGTTGGTCGCCATCAGCCGCGAGACCGCGTCGAACGCGGTTCGCTCGAGGGGGCGAAGCAGGACGAAGTCGTCGCGGCTGTCCGGCGCGCCGACGAAGGGCCGCGCTATCCAGGCGAGCTGCAGGCCCACGAGCCCGTAGATGGCCGTCCAGACCGCCAGGTGCGCGACGCGCCGGCCCTGGGCTTTGGCAGCCCGCATCAGCACCACCATGCCGCGCACGCCCGCCAGGCCGAGGGCGACGATCGAGCCGAGCATCGTCAGCGGATAGCTCGAGGTGAAATAGGTGAAGACGAGCCAGATGGGCGTCATGGCGACGAGCGTCATCCCCGTGGTCGCCAGGGCGACGAGCGCCTCGCAGACCGTCTGCTGCGGCGAGGCGTCGTTGCCGAGGACGCGCCCGTAGACGTGCAGCGCCGGGATGCACACCGCCAGCGCGCCCAGGCCGACGAATCCGAGCTTGACCGAGGAGACGACCCCGGGCAGCAGCGAACGGGTCATCCCCAGCACGAAGCCGAAGAGGCCCAAGCCCGAGAGCGCGATGAGTACGAGCTGGGCCGGCAGCTCCTCGACCCGATCGCCTTCTGCCACGCGGGTGAGCAAGCGCGCCGGGGCGCGAAGCAGGGTGTCGGTCGTTTCAAACAGACTCGCAACGGTCAGTATCATGGTCTTTCTCCTCAGCTCAGCGCGAAGGCGAACCAGTGGATTCCAGCGCCGGTGGCGAAGCGCACGAAGACGAGCCCGACCAGCCCGACGAAGACGAGCCGCGCCCGCGAAGAGAGCTCGATGCCGCCTGCCTTCAGCGTCGCGCCGAGAGCCCCGCTGCCGGCGGCCAGCGCGAAGAAGGTGAAGGCGATCCCGAGCGGCTGCAGGATGCGCGACTGGGGCGCGGTGACCGCGAAGAACCAGAGCATCGGCGCGGTGGAGGCGAGGCAGGAGCCGACGGTGCGCAGCGCCTCCTGCGTGCCTCGCGCGCAGAGCGCGAGGGTCGCCTCGCGGTCGCGACCGGCGAGGAAGACGAAGAACGCGGGCAGACAGACGAACCAGGCAAGCGCCATCGTCGCCGGCAGCCCCGCGGCCCAGCCGAGGTGCGCCAGCTCAGGTGCCGCTCCCTTGACCGAGGCGCGCAACGCGATTCCGAACAGCCCCATCCCCGCCACCGGCAGCGCGAGCGACCTGGGAAGGGCCGCGAGCGAACTGGAGACCGCCGCTGCTCGAGGCGGGCCGGCCGGCGGGTTGAGCGGTGTAGTAGCTTCCATGTGACCTCCGGCGCGACTTGCTGCGCGGCGAGCAGGGGGGTGAGCGCTCGTCTGGTCTGTCGTTCGAGGCGCGAATCTCGGGAAGGCTCTCGAGTGAGTGCACCGTCGCGCCCGGCCGTCGTCGTCGAGTCGGGACCGCCGTCTGCCGTGGCCGGCACGAAGACCTGCCCTCCGGCGGATTGCGCCTTCCCCAAATCGAGCGCCCAGGCGACTAACCGGACAAACGCCGATTCGCCGCGTTGACCGAGAGCCCGATGACCTTCGCCACCCGCGCACTTCCCCTCGATCCCCGCGCCCTCGCCGCGCGTGTTGACGCCGGACGGCCGGCTCTCCTAGCGTCGCGCGCGCAGATGGCCTCCCTCGACAATCAGGCGCTCGCCGACCTCTACCGACGCTTCGGTCCCGCACTGCACCGGCGCGCGCTGTCGTTGCTCGGCGACGAGCAGGAGGCGCTCGACGTGACCCAGGAGTCGTTCCTCGCCTTGATGACCGCCAGCGGCTCGCTGCGTGGCGGGGCCTCGCCGTTCACGGTCCTCTATCAGATAGCGACCTTCAAAGCGGTCGACCGGCTGCGGCGCCGCTCGCGCTGGGCCGGCGTGCTCAGCGAGGTCGCCTACGACGAAGACGCGAGCTGGCCCCAAGCGTCGGCGGGCGAGTCGGACGCGCGCCGGGTCGACGCGGCCCGCGACCTCGCCATCCTTACCCAGGGCGAGAAGCCCCAGGTGCTCACCGCGGCCCTGCTCTACTTCGTCGAGGGCTACACCACCGAGGAGATAGGCCAGACGCTCGACCTGTCGCGAAAGACGGTGGGCAAGCTGCTCGCCCGCTTCGCCCAGCGGGCGCGCGATCGCAGCAAGCGGCTGAAGGAGGGCCAGGCGGCATGAACGAGCGCAAGATCAAGGACGGGCTGCTCGAACGCTTGCTCGCCAACGACCTCGACCCCGCGGTCCGAGCCGAGCTCGCGCGCACGCTGGAGTCCTCCGAGGCCGACCGCGCCAGGCTCGCCGAGCTCGAGCGCGACTCGGCGGCATTCCTCGCGCTCCATCCGCCGGGGCCGCTGGTCGCACGGTTCGAGGAGACGACCCGCCGCCGCTCGCTCTTTCTGCGGCTCGCGCCCTTCGGCCTCGCCGCCGCGGCTACCGCGGCCATCCTGCTCGCGGTCCAGTGGTCGAACAGCCTCGGCGTCGATCGCCAAGGCATCCAGCTCGCCATCTATGCTGCCGACGACGCGGGCGAACGGATCGTGTCGAAGAGCGTGGTCTCCTCGGACGACGCCGTGCGCTTCCTGCTCGAATCGGCGCACGTCGGCTACGTCGCGGTGCTCGGGCGCGATGCGAGCGGCGAGATCCGCGTCTACTACCCGAAGGACGGCACCGCCGCGCCCGCCTACGATCCGAAGGGGCCGATGCTCCCCGGGGTCACCGAGCTCGCGCCGAACGCAGGGCGGGAAGACCTGCTCGGCTTCTTCTGCCCGATCCCTTTCGACGTCGCGCCTATCGTCGAGGCGCTGCGCGCGGGCGAGCCGCTCGAAAGCGTCTTGCCCGCGGGGACCCTCACCGCCAAGGTGCCGCTGCAGAAGCACTGACGCGGCGTCCGAGTGCGCGGCGGCAAGGTGGAGCTCGCCCCGGGCGCGCGCGGCCGCGCGACCGCGGCCCCCGACCAGCAGCGCCGCGCCCACGAACGCGAGGAGCGGCAGGCTCGGCAAGGCGCCGCGAGCGCTCGAACAACCGCTCGTCTTGTCGCCAGCGTCGGGAGAGCCGTCGCCAGCGCCCGGGGCATTGTCTCCGGGCCAAGGATCCGTCGGAGCGCCGGGCAGCGGGTTGCCGTAGATGTCCGCTTCGCATTCGCCGTCGAGGACCGGGATGCTCCGCCGGACCGACTCGAGTCCGTGGGGCTCGAAGACGATGTAGGCCTCGACCGTGCCGGCCTGGTCGGCGCGCAGTGGAAACTCGTACGTCGTGCTCGAGTCGAGCCGTCGGCGGAAGTCGATGCCGGCCCCGCGGATGATGAGCTCGGCGCTCTCCCCGTCCTCGGGAAGATCGCTGGGGCCCACCTCGACGAACAAGCGCACGGTGACCTCGCGCCCGCGAGGCAGGCAGTACCTCGAGCCAATGTCCCCGGGACGGTCGATGGAAGGAGGCTCCCAGATGCTCACCGGTCCGAGGTACAGCGCGAACACCACGCTCGTCGGCGTTCGCGCCAGACCGTGGGGGCCGTCGTAGGAAAGGCAATTCAACGCCTCGAGGGGACAGCACCAGACTTCGAGCTCACCGCTGTATTTGGTGCCGGGGTCGGCTTCGTGGATTTCGGTCCTTCTCAGGTTGGGCCCTTCGTACAGCTCGGCCACGCCGAGGCTCACCGTTCCACTGCCTTCGTTGAGCAAGAGGCGGTACATCACTGCCTTCGAGTCGGTGCAGCCCGAGTCGATGGTGATGGCGAGCGAGGCGCGACCGTCTTTGCTGCCCTCGTAGTCGGCCTCCCAGGTCGCCTTGTCGACGGTTATCGAAATGGTCGGGCTCGCCGAACCTGCGGAGTGCGCCCGCGGCGCTGCAAGCAGCGAGGCTACGACGAGACAAACGAAGAGAAGCGCGCGCATGAGTCCCTCCCTTGGTCACGCGATGGGGTTGAAGCTGCGACGCGTCGCCAGGGCTGGGGACGCGCTCGCCGGGCCGCCCGGGCGGCGCACCGAAGGCATCCAACCGCCCGTCGAGGCGCGGCAATCGCCGGGCGTAGGCTTGGGACCGGGAGCTCGCGGGCGCCCCGATGCTTCCCAGACCCTCCGGAACGCGATTGGCACTGTGCCAATCGCTCTGCGGACCCCTCTGGAACCGGATTGGCACTGTGCCATTCGCTTTGCGGAGCCCCCGGAGCCCGAGTCGGCGGGTGCCCATCGCTTTGCGGACGCCTCCGGAGCCCGAGTCGGCGGGTGCCCATCGCTTTGCGGACGCCTCCGGAACCGGATTGGCACTGTGCCAATCGCTTTGCGGACCCCTCCGGAACCGGATTGGCACTGTGCCAATCGCTCTGCGGAGCCTCCGGAGCCCGAGTCGGCGGGTGCCAATCGCTTCTGGATCTCTTCGCAACCCGAGTCGGCGCGCACCGATCCCGTGGGAAGGCTCCCTCTTACGATCTCATGACCGCCCAATACCGTCGGGCAGGCGTCCGGGGCGCGGGGGGCCAAGGGGCAATCGCGCGGCGGAGCCTTCCGTCGCCCAATTGGCAGGAGCGCAGTCCGGTTGCGGAGCTTTCCCGAAGAGAGCGGCACGCGCCGACTCGCGCTTCGCAAGTCTCGGGAAGCGATCGGCACGACCGCGATGCAGTTGCGGAGCCGCGGCCCGCCCTGCCCTCCTCGGCGCCCGCGCCCCCTACTGCTCGTCCTTGCCGGCCAGCTCGCGCAAGAACTCGTCGCGGGTAATGAGGCCCTTCTTGGCCATGATGCGCAGCAGCGCCCAGAAGCGGCTCTCGAGCTCTTCGATCTGATCGTTCACCGAGCTCGTCTTCACCCCGAAGAGATAGGAGAGATCGTCCTCGACCTGCGTGGCCTTCGACCGCTTGATCTTGCGCTGTGCGGCCTGCTCGCGGATCAGCTCGGCCAACTCGGTGCGCTGCGTGAGCTCCCGGACCGCATCGCCCTCGAGGATCGGCAGGTCGTCGTCGGTGGCGGTCGAGACCACGTCCTCGCGCCCGCCGGGGCGCAGGATGGTCATCTGCTCGGAGGCCTTTGTCGGCGAGCCCTCTCCCGGCCTCATCCCCTGCTGCTTGAAGTAGTAGTGCCGGATGGCCGCCCGGATGCCCGAGAGCGGCGCGATCACCGGGGCCACCTTGACCCCAGTGGTGAACTCGATCTCCTCGATGGCCGGGAGGTTGAGCGGGTCGGCCATCGCCACGGTGAGCGTCTTGCGCGCGGAGCTCGAGGAGTCGAGCGTGAGCGGGAAGAGATCGTTCGCCTCGCAGAAGCGGGCGCGCAGCGTCTGGAGCGCCTCCCAGTCGAGCTCGTCGGGCGGCATGCGCACCGCGCGCATCCCCATCGCCTCGGCCAGCGCCGCGCAGAGCTGCTGCTCGGTGAGAAACCCCAGCGCCACCAGGGCCGAGCCGAGCCGGTGACCGGTCTGGCGCTGATAGGTCAGGCCCTGATCGAGCTGCGCCTGGGTTATCACCTGGCGCACCAACAGCAGCTCTCCCAAGCGTCTTCGCGCCATCTGGACATCCTCGCGTTTGCCGGGGGCACACAGGGCGCGGCACCCGGGTTGATCTGCGAGTCTAGCCCAGTGCGAAAAGCCCGCAATTTTGCCGCCTTGGCCGGGCCCTTCGGCCTGCGGCCAGGGTTTTTGCGCCTCGCAGGCCCGATGGTACGCTCGGCTCTCGTATGAGCTCTCGTGTCGCGTCCATCCTCGCGCTTGCCGGAGCGCTGCTCGCGCTCCTCGCCGGATGCGCGACGCCCAAGCCGGAAGCGCCCCGCACGCCCCACAAGCCCTATCAGCTCGCGCCCCAGCACCCCGGACCCGGGACCCGAGGGCGCGCGGGGACGACGCTGCGCACGGCCGAGACCATCGAGGGCGCGCAGGCCGAGCAGGTGCGTGTCGATGCCTCGCTCATCCGCTTCTCGGTCGAGCAGCGCTCGGCGCGCGTCCGGGCCCGCAAGGGCAGCGAGATGACCGAGGAGACGAGGGGGCGCTGGACGGGGTTTCTCGCCGAGATCGATCGCTTCCTACGCCAGCCCGCGGGGCGGACGGTGCCGCTCGACGTCATCCGCGCCCGCGTCGCCCTCGACGCCGAGCTCGACCTCGACCAGGAGCACTACGGGCTGTTCCCCTCCGCGCTCACCGCCGCCGTGCGCGCGCGGGCGATGGGGCTCGATCTGCGCCTCGCGCAGGTGCGCAAGCTCGCCCAACCCGCGCGGCCCGAGCCAACCCAGCTCGTCTGGCCCATCGACCCGGTGGTCATCACCTCGCTGTTCGGGATGCGCACCGATCCGTTCGAGGGGAACGACCGCTTCCATCGCGGCGTCGATCTGAGGGCCAAGGTCGGCCAGCTCGTCCAGGCGGCCGCTCCGGGCGTCGTCGCCTACGCCGGCCGCCTCGGTGGACACGGGCTGCACGTCGAGCTGCTGCACGACGGCGGGCTGGTCACCCGCTACAGCCACCTGTCGCTGCTGCTGGTCGAGGCGGGCATGCAGATCCCGGCGGCCGGACCGGTGGGGCTTGCGGGCAATACCGGGCGCAGCACCGGCCCGCACCTGCACTTCGAGGTGATCAAGGACGGCGAGCAGATCGACCCGCTCACCGTGCTCTCCGAGCCGGTGTTCCGCGACTACCAGGCCGAGAACATCGGGGACGGGAACTGACGCGCCCGCGTCGGGTCACCCGGTGGGTGCCGGGCCCGCGTTCGCCCCGCTTTCCGACGAGCTGGCCCATGCCCGGCAGGTGATTAGGCTTTCTCGAAGAGGCTCGATTCTGATGACCGACACGCTCCGTCCCCTGCTCACTCTGGCCTTCGACCGCGGCCCGGCGCACCAAGCCAACGCGCGCATCCAAGCGGCCCGCGAGAAGGTCGAGGCGAGCGGCGCGGCCCAAGCGCGCAGCTACGAGCTGGTGGTCCCGCCGGAGGCGACGCTCGCCTGGCTCGCGCAGGAGGTGCTCCCGCGGCTCGTCTACCACCTCGACTCGCTCGGCCTGCGCCCGCCGGCCGTGCCCGGGCTCTTCGTCTCGCTGTTCGTCGGCGACGAGGTTTTCTTCGTCCACGGCGGCGACCTGCTGCAGTTCGCCTCGCGCGCGCTCGGCCTGACGTTCGACGAGATGGAGCGCCGCTGGGGCACCGGCGAGCTGCGCGGCCCGGTCACGAGTGGACCGCCTCTCGCGCTTCCCGGGCCCGAGCAGCCGTGAGACGGCCCGGCCTCGCCCTGCTCGCCCTGCTCACCCTGTGCGGCTGCGCCGCCGGGCGCTGCGGGCGAGGCTCGCCCGTCGAGGCCGCGGGGCCACGGACGCTCGTCGTCCAAGCGAGCGCCGCGGCGGCCGACGCCGACGGAAGCGAAGAGCGGCCCTTCGCCACCATCGGCGCAGCGCTGGCAGGGGCTCGCGACGGCGACACCCTCGCGGTGCGCCCGGGCACCTACCGAGAGACGCTGAGCATCGAGCGCGAGGTGACGCTGCGGGGAACGCGCGCGGCCGTCGTCGCGCCCGCCGACGGGGCGCAGGTCGCCATCGACGCGCGCGCCCGGTCGACCATCGAAGGCCTGAGCGTGCGCGGCGCGGCGGTCGGCCTGCGCGCCGCCGCGCCCTGCACCCTGCGCGGGGTCGGCTTCTCGGGTCAGGGCCGGCGCGCCGTCGCGATCGAGGGGACGCGGGCCGAGCTCTCTGGATGCTCGCTGTCCACCGAGGGCGGCTCCCGCGACCTCGTCGGTCTCGAGGTGACCGGGGGCGGCGAGGCGCGCGTTGGCGACAGCAGAATCGAGGGCCCGTTTCGCTTCGGCATCCGGGCTCTGGGCGGCGCGCTGACGGTCGACGGCGGGGCCATCGAGGGCGCGGTCGTCGGCGTGGCCTGCGTCGCGGGCTGCCAGAGCCGGGTGCGCGCCTCGTACTTCAGCGCCGGGCGCGGCGCGGGGCTCGTCGCCGGCGAGGGGGCGCGGCTCGAGGTGCGCGACACGCTCGTCTCGCACTTCGAGCAGTGCTTGGTCGCCAACAAGGGCTCGCAGCTCGTCGCCGAGGAGGTGATCACCGCCTTCTGCCAGGTGAGCGGCATCGCCTCGGTCTCGGCGCGGCTCGAGGCGCGCCATCACCTCCACCTCACGCCCGCGAGCGGGGCGGGCATCGAGATCCTCGGCGGCGAGGCGCTGGTCGAGGAGAGCCTGGTCGTCGATCCGGGGGCGACCGGGGTCGCCGTGCGGGCCGCCCAGGCGACTATCCGCGGCACGCTCGTGCGCGGCGCGCGCCCCGACCGCGACGGCAGCTTCGGCGACGGCATCTTCGCGCTCTGGCCCGAGCAGCTTCGGCTCGAGGCGCCGTTGCTGGAGGGGAACGGAGGAGCGGGGCTCACCGTACACGGCGGCCACAAGGTCGAGGCTCTCGGGCTCGAGGCTCACGGCAACGGCCTGTCGGGCCTCATCGCCCAGGCCAAGGGCGAGGTGAGGCTCATCGCCCCGCACGTCAGCGGCAGCGCCGCCGCGGGCCTGGTCGCCATCGAAGGCAGCCGGGTGCGCGCGCTCAACGCCAACCTGCGCGGCAACGCGGCCGGCCCGGCGCTCGCGCGCTGCGACGAGGGCGCCTCCATCGACGTCGATGGTGCGGGGTTTTGCGGCGAGCGCTGAAGCGAGGCCGAGAAGGACGATGAGCACCTCGGGCGGCCATTGAGGCCGTCGCCCGCTCTCTCACCTACTCGCGCAGGCGAGGCGACCCGTCACGCAGGCCCATCGAGCATGTCCGAGAGGCTCTTGGCGTCGAGCACACGCAGGGACCAGCCCTCGATTTCGGAGAGCGAGGCGTGTTCGATTCGGATTCGAAGAGATTCGGACAGCGGTCCAAACCTGTACTCCATTTGCCGGACGAGCAGCTTGGCCTCACCTGTGACGGCAGCCTTTCTGAGGCCGCTCGCCTCGCCCTTCTCGAACCCGATCGCCTCGCCCTTCTCGAATTCGATCGCCTCGCCGATGACGATGCCTTCTTTCCTCCCCTCGGCCATGAACTCCCGGGCGGCCTTGGAAACCATCGACCCCTCCTTGACCACCTGAACCATGCGAGGCGACCCGTCACGAAGGCTCGTCAAGGACGTCCGAGAGGCTCTTGGCGTCGAGCACCCGCAGGGACCAGCCCTCGATTTCGGAGAGCGAGGCGTGTTCGATCCGGATTCGAAGAGATTCGGACAGCGGTCCGAATTTGTACTCCATAAGCCGGACGAGCAGCTTGGCCTCGCCGGTGACGGCAGCCTTTCTGAGGCCGCTCGCCTCGCCCTTCTCGAATCCGCTCGCCTCACCCTTCTCGAACCCGCTCGCCTCGCCCTTCTCGAACCCGCTCGCCTCGCCCTTCTCGAACCCGCTCGCCT